>JAEEGG010005807.1_pt1 | contig 29141 bp, 18 predicted proteins | sample 9134161 | NCBI WGS metagenome assembly JAEEGG01 (sample SAMN16246543, study PRJNA631951) | gut metagenome | biome: gut microbiome; feature: rumen; material: CR-attached | host: Bos | place: Iran: Karaj | collected 2018-10 | reverse complement strand
AGTCCTTCTGGAGCCGCTCGATCCAGTTCGTCGTGTATATCATCGACTGTATATGAGGCGCATAGTTCAAATATGTGAAGTGGAACGCGATGTCTTCATCTTCGGCCAGGTTCCGGATAGAACGGTAGTCCTTGCCCCACTTCAGGCACATCTCCCGCCAGGCATCAACGCCCTGCTTGATCGTATAGTTCTTGTCCCCCGTGCGGAACACTTCGCGCATATCGTCAGCCAGTGCCTTCTTGTCGCCGTGGCGCACCCTTGCCAGCATATTGCGCTTGAGATGCGTCGTGCAGCGCTGGAAAGCGGTCCCGGGGAACTTCTCGCCGATGACCTTGTCCAATCTGGAGAGGCCATCGGCAACCATCAGACCGATGCTCTCTACGCCACGATTACGAAGGTCGTCGAACATGTTGGCCCATCCTGCGGCGCTTTCTATCGGGCTGTTGTAGAGGCCCAGAACTTCACGTGTGGCGTCTTCGTTCACGCCCAGGATCACGTAGAACGCCTCGGTCGCAGCTCGCTTCTTGCGGAACACCTTGATATGAACGCAGTCGACAAATACGATCGGATAATACTCATCCAACCCTCGCTCCAGCCACTCCGATACGTCGCGACGGACGTACTCGATCATCCTCGATATGCTTGTCTTGCTGTAGTGCTCGCCATATATCTCGTCAAAGACCTGTCCTACCTGCGACTGCGTCAATCCCTTGGTATACAGGCTGCCGGCCAGCCGTTCGCACTCCTCTTCCTGGTCCTTCAGTATCGCCAGGATCTTCGGATGAAAGTTGCCGAACCGGTCCCGCGGTATCCTGAACTCCAGCTTCCGACCGTGGCCGTATGTGTGCCCCAGACGATAGCCGTTCCCCTTGTTCCTGCCCGCCTGCTCGTGCAAAAACTCGCCACGCTCCGCTACCATCAAACTTTCCAACATGATCTCGAGAAGATCGTTTACCCCATTTTCTTTCTCGGCATGCTTGCACATTACCTCAGAAAGTTGTTCCTTTGTAAGTGTGATCATAAGTCTGTCGTTTTAAAGATCCAATTTTTGTCGTGATTAATTGTTCTTTAAAATTACAGACTTTTTTCTTTCTACCTACTCAGACACATTTTTTGGTACACTATCTTCTTCTTTCTTCGCAGGGCTTGGGAAGCCTAAACAAGATACTTAATAATTTTAATCGACTAGACTTACTAAATTTTGGAGATGGAAGAACTATTAAGCAAATGAGGGTTGGTAAGTGGAGTATTAGTAGTGATAATATCGACTTTAAAACTCTCATTCCAAAGATATAAGATTTTAGATATAAACTTCTAAAGTAACCAGAAAGATCTCATTATTAAGAAAATATCATTTTAAACCGGCAACTTGTTACGTTCAAATTGAGAAGATAAAGAAATGATCTCACACTTTCTAAAATTAAGGATGGTTACAGTTTCGTTTCAAGTAGGCGGCTTTAAATTCATCTATATCAGAGACTTTTCGGGGGTCTCTGTGTATCATTGTATGGCAGTTTGAACAGAGTGGTCGAAGCTCATCTACACTGATAGAATGCTCATCATCATAATTAGCCATCGGATTAAGATGGTGGACCTCAATGAATCCTTTTCCTCGCTCACCATATACAACTTCAAAATCAAAGCCGCAGACAAAGCATCTACAGCCATACCGTTTAATACATTCATCTCGAAGAGCCTTACTTCTCTTTCTCTTAAAAAACTTGGTTTCGGTAAGTTGACCCTCGAGATAGTCTTCTTCCTCTTTATTCTCCTTTTCTTTTTGTGCTAGTTCTTCTGAGTGTAATTTATCAAGAAATGTAGCATAGTGCTGAATAAATGCTTGTTTCAAATCAAAGTTTTGAACTTTTCTTCTAAAAGCCACCGCTCCACCTGAAGGGTTCTTAATTTCAAAAGATAACTCCTTCAAAATCTCCTTGTCTTCGAGTTCGAAAATTGAGCCATACTCGGCGTGGATTCTTGATAATGAGGAAGAAAGGCTTCCATTCATTCTATAGACATTTTCTGCACTAGTTACGTATGGTTTATAAACCTCTTCCAAATAGGTCTTAAAAACCCGCTTTCTCTCTTTAGCAGTCATTGATTTATTCGCTATCAATAATAACTTCGTATTTGATTTCTTTTCTACGGAATAATGGCATTTCGTCCTCAATTAACAAGTTTTCATTCTTGTCGTATGTCTTATATGGGGTGTTCTTGTCAAAAATCCATTCATTGATGAACCCGCCGTTTGGATAAATACTCATCTGTTTATCTCCACACTTGATAATAAGGACTCGCCAGTGAGTAAGCCCATTAAAGGGAAGAGTCTCAATGGAAAGAGGGCAAGATGTAGTATCTGACCCTAATAGGGCGTACATTTGCTCGGCAAGTTGATTGATTACGCGGTTCCTGATTTCATGCCCCGACATTCCCTTAAACGGATATGAATCTGTCCCTTTAAAATCATAGTATTCCTCATTCAAGAACTTAAGACTAAAGTTATTCTCTTTTCCAGCAAGCTTGATGACAGAACTTATAAATTGCATGGCTATTAGTACACCGGCACCGCTCTTCAAATGCTCATCTTGATAGACTAAATCAAGCCGATTAGTATCACTGGCAAGTGATTTAAGGAAAGCGGCGATATCGATACCTTGATTCTTTGAAAACATATCGACAATCTTGAATAGGCCGTTGCTGCGAATTCTGGTCAAATCATAGGTTTGGCCATGGTCGATATAATTGCTGTCCATAGGTAATTTAAATTCTGCATGCGTACCTGGCCTATGTGTTAAATCGAGATCTTCGCATATAAAAGGCTTAAGGTCTGTGCGGTCAGCAACGAAAATATTCCCTCGGGCCCACTTGCTACTGACCTCGGTGAAGGACTCGTCGTCCGTAAAGAACAATCTGTCTCCTACCATTGCCAGAGGAAACAACCCTTCTGGCAATGTGTTCTTCGCTATTTTTATGTTTCCATTTAACCACCCCTTAATTTCTATAGCGGTATCATAAAGCTTTGCGGGAAGATTTCCTCGTCCATTTGAAATAACGATCGTATTTGTAACAATCGACTTTCTGACAGCCTCTTTTCTTAATGATTCGACGCGAACTCTCCAAGTGTCCTCTTCATCATCGTAATACTGGTTCTCAATTCTGTAATTCCATTCCTCCCAGTTATCATTAACGAACAATGAGAATTGATGCGTCGAAACATTCATGCTCTTAATAATATCAGACAATGTGGCCCACTTGCAGTCGAGGCCGGTCTGCATAATATTGGCTGGCAAATCTTTCCATGATTTCATTTCAGCACTCACCCACTCTCGGGCCCGATCAAGGTCAATATCATTAAGATACCGCAAGGTGAATTTATCTAAGAGAGCATCTTTTGTTGTAATCGTTTTCAAGAAGTCATCGATTCGCTGCACGACATTATTGAATATATGGGGATCAGCGAGCTTGTTCGAGTATCCAGATCCTCCCGGGTTGGTATCGAAAACACAGAGACTTCCTGCTTGCATCAGGAGAAAATCAACGGATTGTCTATCTTTTCCAAGATAATCCGTAAACACCTTACATATGAGAAGACCGAGCGTCGTTAAGAGAGAGATGTTGAAATCCTGTCGACTTTCAATCCAGTTACTATTTTCTCTTATTCGAATCTCGCAATAATCGGTTTGAATCAAGTCTCCAAGAATTACATTTCTAAAATACTTGTTATTGTTTGGAATGCATAATTTGGGGTTACCATCATCTGCTTTTCGATCGATAGCATAATGACCACGCAGTACTGTGTTGTCTTTAAGCTGTTTAGACGCGCAAACCATTTCAGAAGGAATGTTAGCGTATCCCCTTGATGGCCCATCTTCCAAAACCATCTTACCACACCTTCCACACAGACAGTACCCGAAGCCCATACCCTCATTATAATAAAGAATCTTGGCATTCCCTGAGTTCGAGCTACACCGAAGTGCTGCAAAGTGCGAATAATCTTCGGGGATTTTCCACATTTCGGCTCCCACAAGCAAGGCGTTTACATGGGTGTACGGCGAATTATCCAGAATTCTGGAATCATCCTCATTAATGTCAGGAATAAATGACTTTGCCTGGGCGAGTTGTAATTCTTTCTTATTGCTTGTAGGCCATACTAACGGAGATTTTGATAGTCTACTTTTCAATGTCCCCGTGACAACGTCAATTCCGTCGGTGTAGAAAGATATAAGAGGATCTTTATCTCCGTTACGGTTCTTGCCAATGAAATCAATGCCCGCCACCTTTAAAACCCTGTTTTCTTTTACGACCGAATTGCCAGGAGCATACTGTGATAATGCCTGTCTTAACTGATATGAAGGATTATTGGGTTGTCTTTTCCATGGTGACTCATTCAAAGCCCTTGCACTATTGACATTGAATTCGACAATGTCCACAGGCATATTCGCATTAGGCGTGAACCTATGAGTCGCGAGGTATTCAATGAGATTTTTTCGAAGAATATGATAGAACTCCCATCTCAATTTGTTTCCGTAAGGCGTGTCTAGCTTGCAGTTACCATGAGCTTTACTACTTTTTTCCGAGTCGGGATTCTGCTTGAGTTCAATGTATGCCTCTTCATAATCGCCACCTATCTGCGAGAGCTCTTCTATTAGTTCTTCTCTCCGATTTTCCCATTCAACACGGCACTCATCAATCATTTGACAGTTTTTCCCTTCTACGCTGGTTCCACGAAGAAGGAAGTCCAAAGATGAGGGTTTAGCATCATTAATGAGCCAATCTTTAAAGGCTTCAAATCTAGTTCCGGATTCCGAGCCCAAAGGGTTTGAAGTATTAGGAAATACTTCATTATCCTTCTGGTCTCGCAAATCCCAATAGTCAGTATAACGAATAGCTTTTCCCGTTGAAGTATAGCGGGTTTTTCTCATAAAACGATAAAGGCTAAAGCAATTAATTATCTCCAGAGACAAGTTGCTTCGACCGGTGTTTGGCCCCGAGAAGAACAAACCGGATTGTCTAAACAGAAACGCGTTCACATGCCGCTGCACGATTGCAGGGCAGTCGGGATCGACATTCGGAGATGAAATACGACGGCTTATTAAGGTGCCTATAGGATCATGCAGGACTCTTAATCCAACGACATCTGAAGAACATAAAGTGATACACGCGCTTCTGCTTCCGGTATTTCGCCCACTTCGTCCAGCCCTTTGTTTATAATTCGCCGGATGCGGCGGAATCGAACTCATCATAACCAGATCGAGGTCTCCAAGGTCCACGCCCATCTCCATCGTTGTAGAGCATGCGAGAATGTTGATCTTATGATTTTGGAACAATAACTGGCTCGCCTTGGAGATAGCCTTGTTCACCTGTGCGGTATGCTCGGCTTGTAGGAAGATATCCGGATAGCATAAGCAGTTCAATATTTTATTTCTAAAACATCCATCTTCATCCATTAGGCCATACTTGAATAGGATGTTTCTATTCGTTATGGCCCACTGCAAAACCACGCTCTCGGAAACGGGCAAACCAGTCTGCGCATCTAAACCCTTGATATACGGATACCCCGTGTCCCACGTCTCAGTGTCAATTGGTTCACAAACATCATCTCCCGAATAATAAGCGCCATGGCCACAAAAGAGTGTTGTGACAGGTCGAAAATGTTTTTTCTTCCCTTCAAAAACGGTACATACATTAACGATGTGAGGAAGACGGAAAGACAACTCGGCAACATTAAAACGAAGCTGTCTTCCTTCTGGATCAAGAATCTTATCCAAAAGATCCTGATCTCCAAATTTATTCTTAAGCCACTCCCTGTTACGAGCGGAGTCCTTATCTAGAATCCAGGCATCACTTTTTGTCGTTCCAAGTCTATATACTCGATTCCTTGAATTAATCCGAGAACTATATTGGAGCAATTGAGTCTCTTCAACGAGACTATGCCACATTGCCTCAATAACCTTATTTATATCATCCTTGTGCTGTTTGAGCGTGTCCCTAATATTAGATGAATCAGCACCCATCATCTTCGCAAGCAGGATATGAATAATAGGAAGTTTCCCTTCCGCCTTGTTGACCAAAGGCAGTCTGGCAACCCTTCGAGATGGCTTCTTCAGGCCAAAGCGATTACTACAGTTAAATATGTCGGAATCAAGATGGCTTTCTAGCTTCATAAATATAAACTCATTGGACCGGGCGACACGATCGACATAGATTTTGAGTAGATTTTTCCATTCCGCGTCTAATTCGCTATCTGCTATCGGACGGCCACAAAGAACATTAAAGTGCTTGAAAGCGTCTGGAGTGATGGCCTTAACCAGGCTTGGATAGTAAGATTCCAAAAGTCCCATGGTTTCAGCCGAGGCGCTATGCGGGGGATACTTACTAAGTTGTTCAAGCATTATCGAAAAGACATATCTTTCCTTAACAACTTCGTTAATGCTACCATTTAACATTTCATCATCTGACTCTTTGTTGACGAATTGCTTGCAAATGGCATCACTTTCGGCTTTGCATTCATCGGAAAGATAGGAATAGATTTCTTCCCATGTCATGTATGCGAAGGGCCTTTGAACTTTTTCTTTTAAGGAGCGTCTTTCAGCTGCGAGTGTATCGTATCTTGGATCATCGGGGTCAGTTGAGCGAAGCTCTTCAGTTAATGCTTCTAGTTCTGATGCAAAACGGTCTCGATTAGCTTGGTCAGCACATAGCTTATGGAAAATACGACTATAAATCCATTCTTTTTCAACTTCAAGATTCTGTTTGAATGTGCTTTGAGCCGCAGCCTGACGACTGTCTACGAAACTAATGTATTGCTGTCCCTTGTGCGGATCTGTGGGCTGATATTGGCTTAGTTGGGATAATAGGGAAGGGGCTAAGGTTTGGGAAATGAAATCCGCCGAAACACGAAATGAGTCAACATTCAGTTCCCTATCAGAAATAGTGTTTTCAGGGTCATCTACAACTCCATCGCTCTCTTGTTCAGAAATAGTAGTTTCGCTAATTAACGAGGCGCCACAGTGGGGACAGTGGAATAAGTCGTTCGCCACTATGCTCCATTTTTCTGTGGGATTATCGTCTGTAAAACAACGATTACCTGTAATTTTGACAAAAACATTACCCGGAATGCTTGAATCCTTCTCGACGACACCAAATATACGAAGCTGATGTTGTAGAGAAGGTGCCATTCGACTGAAAACGTCACTATTCTCATCTGCACATGCCTTATAAGTGTCATCGAAACTTGACATAGCTGCTGTAGCCAGAAATTCTCCACAATGTTTACATCGTTTTAGTTCCAAAGCAGGAGTGGCATTCTTGTTATCGGGGGAATAATCTAAGAGCCTGAATATACCATTATTACGGTCGGCCCAATTGTCAAGTTGTATCCTGATCCCATTATTTGGAACTCGATAGAAATAGTGGACTTTAGCACGTACCCCTCGATCACATAGATTATCCAGCCGTTCCAGTTTACTAACAATTGAACCCGGGCCCGGTATGAGCTGGTCTAATCTCAAGTAGTCATTTTTCTGTAGCGCCGTCCTGCATTCCAAAATATCAGGCTCTAACCCGTCGGGAATGGCCTGATGCTTGCCGTTAATGACAGCCACTTTAGATAGAGGAATGCCACTTATGTCAGAGATGAAACGTCTTAAATCATCTCCGTCATCATTTCCAATCGTCGCAGAAGAAGCCGCAAATCTAAGATCCTTTTCTGGAATAACGTTAAAGGCATTTACAACACGTCTTATGAGTAAAGCCAGCTCAGACGCGCTTGCCCCAGTAAAAGTATGTGCCTCATCTACGACAATCCATTTTAGGGAGCCAGGAGTAAAAAGGGATTGATCTTTATCTCTTAAGAGCATATACTCCAACATGGTCGGATTCGTCAATAGTATATCCGGAGGGGTACGATGCATTTCCACACGAGTTGGAATAATTCGGTTATACTTTTCAAGCTCAGTGTTTATTTCATCAGCATTATCTTCATCTCTACGTTCCGGTAAGTTGCCATTATAAACCGCAAAATGCAGATCAGTATCAGCGAGCAATTCTTGAATCCTCGATTTTTGATCCTCCATAAGAGCATTTAAAGGATACAGAAAAATGGCTTGAATCTGAGCCTTTCCTTCTGCTTTAGGATGATCAAGCAGATCTCGAACGAGAGGAAGCATGAAACATTCCGTCTTTCCAGAGCCCGTGCCGGTTGTAACAACTATAGATTCATTTCTATTCAGTAAGGCATCCCAGCATTTAAATTGGTGTAGATAAGGATGGCGATCATGTTTTCCTGCTTTGGTCTTTCCCCAAAGGTCTTTCCCAATAAGCTTTATAGCAGCTTGATAATCTAGTTCTTCAACGGATTCATACAGTTCCATACTCTGCACAACCGGGAATAAAGACTCATCGGCGAACAGGCTCCCCCCGATTAGTTCTTTAAGTTGTTGAGCATATGCTTTCTGACTAGGGCTTTCAGCTTCGCTGCACCACAGGGCAGTAAGTGCTTCCTTTACTGACTTGAGACTAGTGAGGTATAATTCTGAAAACTTCATAATAGTTATTGTTCAATTACAAACTGATAAAACACATCTTGAAAGAGCGAAACGGATCCTTGTGGGTCAGTTACACTTTTAATAAATAGGGATGTCTCCGTATAAGGGATATTCTTGCCGCTTATTAACTCGATGAAGGTTCGAGCATCTTTCTTTTCTTTATATCTTGTTCGCTTAAAGATATCATTAAACCGTATGTCTTTATCGAAGTAGTCATCTTTATTAATAAAAATTCTTTTGAAATAGTAATATTCATACCTGTTGTTTTCTCCACTCTTTTTAATCAATACGCTACCTTCAAATAAACGGCGAATCGATTGAATACATTCTGGCTTGTTCTTGCCGCTTTGGGACGCGATCGATAGAACATCTCTTCTTGGTATAAGCATCCAATCAAAACCGATTTCGGAACAGAGGCGATTTAACTGGAAAACATCATCCTTGTTTAGTTTGTAACCGGATTGTTTAAGGGCATGTTCCAAAATATACTTTTGACAAGTTTTGTCTCTTCTGAGCTCTATAAGCGGTGATAGTACGGCCGCATATACCTTGTGCTCCCTATAGAGTTGATAGCAGAAAGCTAAATCATCCATAGTATATAAATAACTTCGAGTGTCCGTACTCACGAAAGGGGGAACCCCTTCGTTAATTGTCCCGTTTCTAATATAAAACGGGCGGTAATAATGTCTGGGGCGGCATTCTTTCAAACTTTGAAAAATAACACCTCGATTTGCATTGTATGATGAGCAATCTAAGGACAGAAGCCCGCTTTCTTTATCGTATGATGAGGATATTAATTCAGGCTGAGTATTTCGGTCACCATTCCAATAATAAAAATGATACTCGTCCTTTTCTTGTAATGGAAGTGGTACCTTTAATCTATCTCCATCAACGATCATATTCTTATAGACGTAGACATCCACAGCTTTATTGATGGCTATACTTGAGCATAGTCTTTTCGGATGCGAAAGAAATCCGTCGCCAAACTCATTATTGACACGATAATTAATGTCATTTAATAATGTCGTTTGACATCCTTCTTCGCCAATACTCTTGATTTTTATTCCTTTGTGTAACAAAACGGGAACTTGTTGCTTTTCTTCAGAGAAAAACCTATGCATCATACCGCCAATAATGAACTCTTGCATGTAGAATGCCCGGAAGACCTCAAGGATGATATAATTGGCTTCATCTCCGACTCTAAACGCAATTGTTTCTGGAACATTATCATCATTTTCATCCGGGATTGGATCTTTAATGGGTCCTTCTATATCAATTGCTGATTCAGATACTGGATCATATCTAGAGATGGACGAAACTTCTTTAAAGGAAATCTCGTGTTCTGTTAAATTCCTTTCGACGGGGTGAGAGGAAGGCAGATAATAGACATCTGCCGTATATGGCAACCGATCAATGGCCTTTGTGGTGACCCTTATTGAAATAAAACCTTGAGAGGGCCCAGATCTATCTGTCCACTCTTTATATCTGAAAGAATCTTTTTCTTTATATTCTAAATAATATGAATCACTCTTTTTTATTCTACCGCCCAACATGGATAAAACGTAAATGTTTAACGACTTCCCCGATGGAAGGACATTTCCATAGAGAAGCCGGATGGGACTTGAACCATCTAGAGAAACACTGTCCACTCTGCCATCCCTAATGCGTATATCTTTGTCAAGACCGGAATATGAAAAAACGACTTGAACAGGCTGAAGGTTCCCACTTTTGAAAGGATGTTTCTCTCCGCTTACATCCGTTAATACTAAAGATTCACGTTGGTATAGCCATACCCAAACAGGACGTGCGGCATCTGAATCTTCACTTCGCTTTTCAGAGGGAGAGAGGTTGCGGAAATCTTGAAATAATGCATGATCTAATAACAATGCTTTTCGAGCATAAGGTTGCTTCTTTGAAGTCCAACAATAAGCCCTAGTACTCTCATATAACTCTAAGGACATGCCCACTTTAATTGTTTTAAGTCGCCGCGCCTCCCCGTTAGGAACATTTTGGCAATAAAGATCAATCCTATCAATGTTGAATAAATCATATTCGACACAAAGTGGGGACAGTCCAACACAAACAAAGTCATTTCTCCCATTTCCTACTCGACGATAGTACCGTAATGCACTGTCTTTGTCTGTTCCATCCGAGTTGACGACTCGGAGAAAAAAAGCCAACTTATTAATTTGTGAAAAATCCAGACTTGGTTCTATCCTAAGAAGTTGTGAAGCATAAAGAATATGGTTGTCTTTTTTGAACCCAATTTGAAGATTCAATTGGGCTTGTACTGAAACATCATCATCATTCGTGTAGATTATATGTGTCTCTTTGAAAAAGTCTTTTTTTAACTTCTCCCCATAACCATTCTTGAGGTGGGTACAAAAAGATTTAAATAACTCCAACTGAAGATCGGTCTCATGAAAAGGTAGATAAGATATATCTTCTGTTTCCATGTATTTCCAAAGAGCGTCTACATACTCCTTGCAACTACCAGATTTTAAGGAACCAGAGAATACAGTATTTTGACCGTCAAATAGTTCGTTCCAAGATCCTTCACTAGTTTCATCTTCATCATCAGATAACTTATTTATTAATCTTTCAAAACGACTTTCTGCTTGATTCACATATTTTAGAGGAAAGCCACCAAGAACACACATTGCTGTCTGTCGTAAATTTGCTTTCTTCGCCTTGTGAAGAAGTTCATTGTCAAAACCGGCTGCCTCCCAAATGTCTTTCGCTGTAATATAATCTCTAAATGTGAAAAGATTCATTGCCCCATCACCATCCAAGCTGTCAGAATTTCTTTTGTACCATTCGCAAATAATAAGAGTAATAACGCGTGCAACGTTGGTTGATCCTTTATAATAACCTTCTATCTCGTGCTTGAGTGATTTTCTATTTGATAAATCTAGTTTATTAACCAATAACAAAAGATGTGTGTATGTTTCTAATGAAATCTTATATTTCCACATATACTCATATGTTCCGAGTCCGTGCGGAAATCTACTTATGGGCAGGGCTTTCCATAGTTCCTCTGTAAGAGATTGTAGGTACTCTTGATTAGACATAGAATCATAGTCGGCCTTTTGCATTGTGTTCGTTTTGAAAATTAATCTAGTTCAAATTGAAAACCACAAAAAATTTTGGCATTTTGTACTAACAAATAGGGAGACTCATAGAATAGCGATACGCCATCTTTTCGTCTGTCAACCTACCCGCCAAATAGCCATAATACTTCTCAATGAATGCGACCATTTCATCAAATGGCAGGCTAAAGAAATACTCTTCAAACCAGATTCGGTATTCACTATATTTCGGATCTGGGTCATCTTCGCCAACCGACGCGTTCTCTGGGTCATATTCAAAGAGCCCGTCAGCTTCCATCCTTGACATCATCTGATGCGGATCGCCGTCATACCAGGCCTCGTTTTGTTCGAACTCCTGTATCAACGCATTGCCATAGCTGACTCGGTCACAGACTTCTCTTGCGGCTTCGTCCATCTTCTTGAAAACATTTGGGAGCGCCTTGTCCAGACCGAGCTTGGAGGCATTCCGTTCACCCCCATTCTTTTTGACGAAATCTTTCAGTTGCTGGACTTCTTCTTCTGTCAATGCAACTTCGGCCTCCAGCGGCGAAGCCGGACCTTCTTCCGGGCTATACCACTGGTAGCCACCCATGGAGAATTCAATAAGAAAAGGATAAGAAGTCATAGGGTCGATGTTTATGCGTATCGAGTCTTACAAAGTTAATAAAAACAATTGATACTTTTCGAGAACGACTGGTATAATCTTTGCTTAATCTTTCGTCGCGGCTAATGTCACTGGTTAGTTCTTTTTCAGGTTCGTTATTATACTCTACGGCTTATTTTTATTCATTTTAGGCCGCATTTCGCTACGGCCACTTTGCGCTGAGTATAAACCAAAACGAGACATACTATGAAAACGAGCTACACCGGAGGGCTGAGAACCTCTCAGAATCCGAAGAACGATGCCATCCGAATTGGTGGTATTAACGGTTACACAACGGCAGAGGATGTATTTGCATTCTTTGAATCCGTTCGTGATGATTTCTATCCGGATTTAGATGAGGCTGCTTAGAAGCTGGTCCTTCAGGGTTTCATGAAAATAGTAAAGATGGGGATAAGTATTCTGCAAAATTTCTGCCAAAAGCTCAGCATTTTGTATACTTGCCTGGTAGTGGTGAACTTATTCTGTATGATCAGAAAACAATATATGAAGCAAAGAAATGGGAAGAAATATTCTCAACTTTAAAATAAAATGTCATCATGAAAAGAGTAATAATCATCTTCTTAGTCTCATTCTCTCTAATTTCCTGTATGCGAGGATGGTATGCTGACAGAAATGAGAATATTGAATTATCGGAATTCTCGAAGGAATGTATCTCTCTTTATCTGAAAGATTCTATCATCAATTCTTTTTACGCACAGTCATATGATGAAATCACGCTGTGTTGTTATTCATATGATACTTTGATGTATTTTAATATATATCAAAACAAAAGTGAAATCTATAAGCATATTTGTTATGAGTGCTTTGTCGGAGACCTACCTTACTTGGGCAGAACGAGTTATTCAGGAAAGACCGTTAGGGTTTTTGGTGAAGAAAACCCTATGTTTTTACACGTTTATGGAAAAGCAAGGGCCCAAGGGAAATGTAGAAAGGAATACTGGGAGTTTGATCCGATAGAGTGGTTCGTTGTTTTCAATCGGGACTCTTCCTTTTGTAAGGCAGAAACGAATCTATGGGAAGAAACTGACATGACCCCGGTTTTGGAATTGGCAGACAAGTATTTCGGTACGCACCCTGGGATGGAGAGATAAGTAAGCGAATCGATCAAGAATAACTATGTATGCTATGCCCCTGATCTTCGACATCAAACGCTATGCGATCCATGACGGTCCAGGGATCCGGACCACGTTGTTCCTGAAAGGATGCCCGCTGCGGTGCATCTGGTGCCACAATCCGGAGAGCTGGAGTCCGCTGCCGCAGAAGCTATATAAGCAAAGCCGCTGTATTGGGTGCCGCAGTTGCGTAGAGGTGTGCCCGAATGGGGCGCTAGAGTTGACGCCCGATGGGATCCGTCCCACAGGGAATCCCTGCATCCTGTGCGGGGCCTGCATCCGGGAATGTCCTTCCAAGGCACTGGAAATGAGCGGAAAACAGTGGGGGATGGAGGAATTGATGGCGGAAGTGGAGAAGGAGCGGGGCGTGATGGAACGCAGTGGCGGTGGCGTGACGCTTTGCGGAGGTGAACCGCTTATGCATCCTTCTGAGACGCTGGCGTTACTCCAGGAGCTCGGCCGACGGGGTTTCCATCGGGCGGTGGACACTACTTTGTATGCGGCGGAGGACGTAGTCCGGCAAACGGCGGCCCATTGCGAACTTTTCCTGGTCGATCTAAAGCTGATGGACAGCACGCTCCACGCCCGTTATACCGGCGTGCCCAACGAAAGCATTCTGGAGAACATCCGACTCATCGCCGATCTAGGCGCAACCTTCCGCATCCGCATCCCGCTGATTGTCGGCATCAATGCCGATGATGCCAACCTCGAGGCTTCGGCGCGCTTCCTGGCTTCGCTGCCCAAACTGCCGGAGGGCGTGGACCTGCTGCCGTATCACGATATCGGGAAAGGCAAGCACGCCCGCATGGGCACGACTTACAATCCGGAGGGCATTCCGATGGCTACGCCTTCCGATGCGGAATTGCAGCACGCACGCGCCGTCTTTACGGCTTTTGGGCTGCCCGTTTCCTGAAGAAGAATTTGCGGACGAACTCGATGCCGATCCGATAGGGGAGCGGCCGGAGGGCTTTGTCGGCTTCTTTCAACTTTTCCCGGATGGGAATGGCTTGCGGGCAGTGCTTTTCGCACTTGCCGCATTCGAGGCACTGACTCGCGAAGGCCGGTTTCTCTGTCAGGACCACGGTCTGCGCGTAGTGGAAGCGACCGGCACTCTTGGACTCGGTGTACATCTCGTTGTAGCAGCGGAAGGCGCCGGGGATATCCACGCCTTGTGGACAAGGCATGCAATAGCGGCATCCTGTGCAGGGCACTTTTTCTTTTTCGCTGATGAGCTGGTTGACTTCGCGGATGAGGGCGAAATCGGATTCGGTCCACTCCCCGACGCTGGCTTCGGACGCGGTCCGGACATTTTCCGCTACCATCTGGAGGGAGTTCATGCCCGAGAGGACAACCGTCACTTCCGGCTGGTTGTAGAGCCAGCGGAAGGCCCATTCCGCGGGGGTCCAGCCGCGCGGGTTGTGGGCGATGGCTTTCCGGGCAGCCTCCGGCAGCATGCCGACCAGCTTGCCGCCGCGCAGCGGTTCCATGATGATGACGGGAATGCCTTTGGCTGCGGCGGCTTTCAGGCCGGTGACGCCCGCCTGCGTGTGCTCGTCGCGGTAGTTGTATTGGATCTGGCAGAAATCCCAGTCGTAATCGTTGAGGATCTGCAGGAAATAGTCGGAACTGCCGTGGTAGGAAAAACCGATGTTGCGGATGGCGCCCGTGGCTTTCTTCCGGGCGATCCATTCCCGGATGCCGAGGGACTTGAGTTTCTCCCATTGGGCGAAATCGGTCATCTGGTGCATCAGGTAGTAGTCGATGTGGTCGGTGCGCAGGCGCCGGAGTTCTTCGTCGAAGAAGCGGTCCACGGCACTGGCCTTCTGGATCAGGTATTGCGGGAGTTTGGTCGCGATGTACACCTGGTCGCGGATGCCATTGCGTTCCAGGATCTGGCCAAGGGCTGTTTCGCTGCCCGGATAGATGTAGGCGGTATCGTAGTAGTTGACGCCGGCCCGGAAAGCGGCCATGATTTCCTGTTCTGCCTTCTCCAGGTCGATGGCGGTGCCTTTGCGGGTAAAACGCATGCATCCGTACCCCAGGAGGGAAAGCGCAGTTCCGTTTCTATCCTTTCTGTACTGCATTTTCTTTCTATTTGTGCCAAAGGTACATTATTTTTATAGGAATTGCTTACTTTTTTGTAAATTTGCAGACTTACATTTAACTTGTCATTTACCCATCATAATGAAAATTAAATCAGCCGATGCCCTCGACGGCATCCGACGGAAAGCCGCCAAGGCGTTGTCCGTCCGGGAGGCAAACAAACGCGCCGGCACCATCGCCCCTTGCGGGCTGGAGACGGGAACCCCGCATATCCAGATTCTCTGCTGCGGCGGTACGGGTTGCAAAGCCTCTGAAAGTGCGAAGATCGTAGAAAACTTCCACGCGTCGCTTCAGGCCCACGGGATCACCGACAAGGTGGACGTGGTCGTGACCGGCTGCTTCGGCTTCTGCGAGAAAGGTCCGATCGTCAAGATCATGCCCGACAACACCTTCTACACCTCGGTCCGCCCGGCGGATGTGGAAGAGATCGTCACATCCCACATTATCGCGGGTAACCGCGTGGAGCGGCTTCTGTACCTCGATCCGGGTACGGGCCGTCATGTGAACGACTCCAAGCACATGAATTTCTACCGCAAGCAGATGCGTGTCGCGCTCCGCAACTGCGGTGTCATCAATCCCGAGGATATCAACGAGTACATCGGCCGCCACGGCTACCAGGCCCTGGCGCGGAGCCTGAAGCGTCCCAGCCAGGATGTCCTCGACGATATCAAGGCGTCCGGCCTCCGCGGTCGCGGTGGTGCCGGCTTCCCGACCGGTACGAAGTGGGAGATCGCCCGCAAGTTCAAGTCGGAGGACAAGTATGTGGTCTGCAACGCCGATGAAGGGGACCCGGGTGCTTTCATGGACCGTTCCATCATGGAAGGTGACCCCAACTCGATCGTCGAAGCCATGACCATCTGCGGTTACTGCATCGAGGCGCACCACGGTCTGATCTACATCCGTGCCGAGTATCCGCTGGCCGTCGAGCGCTTGCGGATCGCCATCGCCCAGGCGCGAGAATATGGTCTCCTCGGCGAAAACATCCTCGGTTCGGGCTTCGATTTCGATATCGAGATCCGTTACGGTGCCGGTGCCTTCGTCTGTGGTGAGGAAACGGCCCTGATCCATTCCATGGAAGGCAAACGCGGCGAGCCGACGCTCAAGCCGCCGTTCCCGGCCGAAGCCGGTTACATGGGTAAGCCGACCAACGTGAACAACGTAGAGACCCTCGCCAACATCCCTGTGATCCTAACCCGCGGACCCCAGTGGTTCTCGTCCATCGGCACGGAGAAATCGAAGGGCACCAAGGTCTTCGCCCTGGCGGGCAAGATCAACAACGTCGGCCTGATCGAAGTCCCGATGGGTACCACCCTGCGGGAAATCATCTACGACATCGGCGGCGGCGTGAAGAACGGCAAACGGTTCAAAGCCGTGCAGACCGGTGGTCCTTCCGGCGGCTGCCTTACCGAGAAACACCTCGACATCCCCATCGATTACGAAAGCCTGACGGCGGCCGGTTCGATGATGGGTTCGGGCGGTATGATCGTGATGGACGAAGACGACTGCATGGTGTCGGTCGCCAAGTTCTATCTGGAATTTACGGTCGGTGAGTCGTGCGGCAAATGCACGCCGTGCCGGATCGGCAACAAACGGATGCTGGAGATTCTGACCCGCATTACCGAAGGCAAGGGTGAAATGGCCGATCTGGACAAGCTTCAGGACCTGGCTACAGTCATCAAGGATTCCGCACTCTGCGGTCTCGGACAGACCTCGCCGAATCCGGTGCTCTCGACGCTCGCCAACTTCCGGGATGAATATGTGGAACACGTGCGTGCGCACAAGTGCCGCGCTAAGAAGTGCAAGGCCTTGCTGACCTACACCATCGACCCGATGCGCTGCAAGGGCTGCTCGGTGTGCGCGAAGTCCTGCCCGGCCCAGGCCATCATGGGCGAGAGCCGCAAACCGCATGTCATCAATCCGTACGTCTGTATCCGCTGCGGCATGTGCTTGTCGCGCTGCCACTTCGGTGCCATCTCCGTAATCTAGTACCACGATGAACAAAAAAGTCAATCTTACCATAGACAACCGCCCGGTCTCCGTTGCACCGGGCACGACCGTCCTCGATGCCGCGGCTTCCGTCGGCATCGCCATCCCCACGCTCTGCCACATCGACCTCAAAGGCACCTGCGTGAAGAACAATCCGGCTTCCTGCCGTATCTGCGTCGTGGAAGTGGAAGGCCGCCGCAACCTGGCTCCTTCCTGCGCCACGGTCTGCACCGAAGGCATGGTCGTGAAGACCAACTCCGCGCGCGTCATCAAGGCCCGCAAGACCATTGCGGAACTGATGCTCTCCGACCACCCGAACGACTGCCTCACTTGTCCCAAGTGCAGTGACTGCGAACTGCAGCGCCTGGTGATGCGTTTCAATATCCGCCAGATGCCGTTCACCGGTGGCGAGCAGTCCACCCGCAAGAAAGAGATTACCGCCGCCATCACGCGCAACATGGACAAGTGCATCCTCTGCCGCCGTTGCGAGGCTGTGTGCAACAATGTCCAGTCCGTGGGTGTCCTCGGCGCTGTCCGCCGCGGTTTCGACACCACCATCGCTCCGACCTTCGACCGCATGTTTAAGGACACGGATTGCACTTATTGCGGCCAGTGCGTCGCCGTCTGCCCGACGGGCGCCCTGACCGAGCGTGACAACACCGACCGCCTGATGGACGACCTGGTGGACCCCAACAAGATCGTCATCGCCCAGCCGGCTCCCGCTGTCCGCGTGGCCCTCGGCGAGGAGTTCGGCATGAAGCCCGGCTCCATCGTGACCGGCAAGATGGTATCCGCCCTCCGTTACCTGGGCTTTACCAAGGTGTTCGACACGGACTTCGCCGCCGCCCTTACCATCATGGAAGCAGGCGCCGAGATCCTCAAACGCTTGAAGGCTCATCTGGCCGGCGACAAGAGCGTCAAGCTTCCGATCATGACGTCGTGCTGCCCGGCCTGGGTCAATTTCTTCGAGCACAACTATCCCGACCTGCTCGACTATCCGTCTTCGGCCAAGTCGCCGGCCCAGATGTTCGGCGCCATTGCCAAGACCTGGTGGTGTGAACAGCGGAGCATCAATCCCAAGAAGGTGGTGGTCGTCTCGATCATGCCTTGCCTGGCCAAGAAATACGAATGCGAGCGCGAAGAGTTCTCCGTGGACGGCAACAATCCCGATGTGGACTATTCCATCTCCACCCGCGAACTGGCACGTCTCATCAAGCGGGCCAACATCCGCTTTACCGAGCTCCCTGACAGTGATTTCGACACGCCGCTGGGCGAGTCCTCCGGTGCCGGCGCCATCTTTGGCGCGACGGGCGGCGTGATGGAAGCGGCTCTCCGTACGGTCTATGAAGTCTATACGGGCAAGGTGCTCGAGAAACTGGAATTCACCGAAGTCCGCGGTCTCGAGGGCATCAAGGAAGCGACTATCGACCTGGCCGGCTTCCCGCTCAAGGTCTGTGTGGCCCACACGCTCAGCAATGCCCGTATCCTGATGGACAAGCTGCGCAAAGGGGAACTCAACTACCATGTCGTGGAAGTGATGGCCTGCCCGGGCGGCTGCATCGGCGGCGCGGGCCAGCCGTATCATCACGGCAATATCGAGATCCTGAAGGCCCGTGCGGCTGCCATCTACCGCGAGGATGAAGGCAAGCCCATCCGCTTGAGCCACAAGAATCCGGATATTATCAAGCTCTATGAATCGTTCCTCGGCGAGCCGCTGAGCGAGCGTTCCGAGGAGCTGCTTCACACCCATTATTACAACAAACAGATCCAGTAGTCATGGCTGAAATGAAATTATCTTGCGAGGCTGTCCGCCAGGTGGAGGAAGTCTGCGAAAAATTCAATAACGATCCGGGTGAACTGATTGCCATCCTGCACGAATGCCAGTCGAAGCTGGGTTACCTGCCCGAACCGGTGCAGCGCGTCGTCGCCAGGCAGCTGAACATTCCCGCTTCGAAGGTGTACGGCGTGGTGACGTTCTATTCGTTCTTTACGATGACGCCCAAGGGCAAGTATCCGATCTCGGTCTGTCTGGGTACGGCCTGCTATGTACGGGGTGCCGACAAACTGCTGGAAGAATTCAAGCGGGTGCTGGGCATCGATGTCGGTGAGACGACCCCCGACGGCAAATTCTCCCTCGACTGCCTGCGCTGCGTGGGTGCGTGCGGCCTTGCGCCGGTGGCCACCATCGCGGAGAAGGTGTATGGCCGCCTGAATCCGGCGGACATCCAGAAGATCGTGGACGAGTTCGCGAACCGGGATTGACGGTTACAATTTCTTTGACTTGAAGCGGCCGGAGCAATCCGGCCGCTTCCTTTTTCCGGTTTTGATTATTCCTTTTTTTGGGGTATTTTTGTAAATTAAATCGATTCCTGCTATGATTCTGAAAGTCTGTGTCGGCAGTTCCTGCCACTTGAAAGGTTCCTATGATGTCATCGAGGCCATGAAAGAGGTCATCAAGAAATGCGACGTGGAGGACCTGGTGGAGTTACGGGCCAGTTTCTGTCTGGGTTGCTGTGCCCAGGGCGTCACCGTCAAGGCCGAAGGACTTGACAACCCGTCGGTTGAACACCTGGAGAACGGCGATGTCCTGTTCCATAATGTCAATAGCCAGAACGTGGAAGAACTCTTCCTGAACGAGGTGTATCCCTATATCATCAAGAAATAGCGTCCGGCCATGTCAGAATACCTGTGCTCCCTGAACGTGCAGTGCGACGACTGCTTCAAATGCCTGCATGAGTGCATGGTCAAGGCGATCGCCGTGAAAGACCGGGAAGCCCGCATCCTGGAGGACCGCTGCATTCTTTGCGGTCATTGCACCATGGTTTGTCCCCAGAATGCCAAGGTCGTGGTCAGTGAGACGGAGAAAGTTCTCCAGCTGATCGCCTCCGGCAAACGGGTGATCGCCAGTGTCGCGCCCTCGTTCGTCTCCAGTTTCGGCATTTCCAATTTCACCACGTTCAAATTGGCGCTGGCCCGGCTCGGCTTTACCGATGCCGAAGAGACGGCTGTCGGCGCGGAAGCGGTTACCCGCAAGTACAAGGAACTGCTGGAAGGGGGAACCTATGAGAATTTCATTACCTCTGCCTGTCCGGCTGCCTGCCAGCTGATCCAGAAGTATTATCCCAACGCCCTGCAGTATCTGGCAAAAGTGGATTCTCCGATGATTGCGCACGCCAAGATGCTGCGGGAACAGTATCCCGGTGCCAAGATTGTCTTCATCGGCCCCTGCATCGCCAAAAAGAAGGAGGCGGAAGAAAGTGGGCTGTTGGCCGGCGTACTGACCTTCACGGAATTGCGGGATCTCTTCGAAGCCAAGGGCATCGTCCTTTCGGACATTATGGATGTCCAGCTGGAAGATGGGGATCGGCACGCGAATTACGCCAAGAATTATCCGGTCTCCCGCGGTATCATCAATTCGTTCCAGAAGCGGCCGGAAGGGTACTCCTATCTGGCTATCGATGGTATCGACCGTTGCGTCAAGGCCTTGGAGAACATCGAGCATCTCAACCACGTGTTCCTGGAGATGAATGTGTGCAATGACGGTTGCATCGGTGGCCCGTGCAGTCTCAAGAAGGCGGGCGGAACGATTCAGGCCGCCTGCGAGATCTGGCGGTATGTCGATCATGAGAAGAAGACCTATCCGGTGACGCCTGATGCCGGAAAGACGCACGTCATCCTGGAGGCCGACTATCCGCGGCTTCGGACGAAAGGGCGTCCTGTCTCCAACCAGGAGATTGAGAACGTCCTGCACCGTATCGGGAAATATCGTCCCGAGGATGAGCGGAATTGCGGTTCCTGCGGCTATCATACCTGCCGGGAGAAGGCCTGGGCCGTCATCAATGGTTATGCCGATATCGACGTCTGTCTCCCGTACATGCGGCAGCGGGCCGAGACCATGTCCTATGAGATTATCCGCAACAGCCCCGAGGGCATCGTCGTCCTTACCAATGATCTGAAGATCTTGGAGATCAACAACAAGGCTCTCGAACTGCTCGGCATCGGGAACGTGGATTTCAAAGGCCGGCTGGCAGCCGATTTCTTCAATCCTGAAGATTTCCTCCACGCGCTGGGGGAAGACGGAAACATCTTTGAAAGCGAGATGTTCCTCGAGAAGACAGACCGTTATGTCAAACTCACGGTAACCAAGATTCCGGAACAACATGTCCTCTTCGGAATCCTGAAGGACGTGACCAGCATCGTGAACTACAACCAGCAGTTGGACGAGGTCCGGCAGAACACCATCCGCACGGCCGATGAGGTCATCACGAAACAGATGCGTGTCGCCCAGGAAATCGCCTCCCTTCTGGGCGAGACGACTGCGGAGACCAAGGTCGCCCTGGTGAACCTGAAGAAAATTCTCGAGGAAGACAAAAAAGAGGAGTAGCGGATGGATCTCTGTCTTGAATACGGTTGTTCTTCGCTCAATAAATATGGGGAAGAGTTGTGCGGCGACCAGGTGGAGTTGTGCCGGAACGGAGACTGGACGACCCTCGTCCTGGCCGACGGTCTCGGCAGCGGGGTGAAGGCGAGCATCCTTTCGACGCTCACTTCCAAGATTCTATGCCGGATGATCGCGGATGATATCGACTTGATTGACTGTATCGAGACGATGATCCAGACGCTTCCTGTCTGCAAGGTGCGCGGGCTCGCTTATTCCACGTTCTCCGTCATCCACATGAACAGCCGCGGCGAAGGAAGCCTGATTGAGTTTGACAATCCGCAGGCCATCTGTTTCCATGACGGCCACTGCTGCGACTTTGCGCGTACCGAGATGGAAATAGGGGGGAAGCGGGTCTATCGAAGTACGCTCGCCCTGCAGGAAAACGATATCGTCATTGTCATGTCCGACGGAACTGTCCATGCCGGTGTGGGGAAGATTCTCAATTTCGGCTGGACGAGAAAACAGATCATGGAGCACCTCGACCGGACTGTCCGTCCCGACATGTCTGCCCGGGCCGTCTCCTGTCTGCTGGCTTCCGCTTGCAACGACTTGTATCTCGACAAGCCGGGTGACGATACGACGGTGGCTGCCATCAAGGTCCGGAAACCGACGGCTGTGAGCCTGATGGTCGGCCCGCCTGTTGACCGGGAGAGTGATGGCTATTATGTATCGGCCTTTCTTTCCCGACCCGGCAAGAAAGTGGTCTGCGGAGGGACAACGGCCATGATTGTGGCCCGGCAGACGGGAAAGACCCTCGAGACAAGTTTCGATTTTCCGGACAAGGATGTGCCCCCCATCGGTTTCATCGAGGGCATCGACTTGGTCACGGAAGGGGTCCTGACCATGCGGAGACTGTTGGAGCTTTCTTCCAAGTATCTGTCCGTAAGCGACTTGACGCCTAAAACCTTCCACCGCAAGGACGGCGCATCCCTGCTGGCCGAAATCCTTTTTGAAGAAGCGACGGACGTCACTTTCTATGTGGGACAGAGCGTCAACAAGGCCCACCAGGGGCTTGAGATCGACACGACACTCAAGCTCAAGTTGGTGGAACACCTGGCCACCAACCTTCGCGCCATGGGCAAGACTGTCACGATTTATTATGATTAATCCCTTTTTCTATGAGCGTTAGCAATAAGATATTCGATACCAACGTACAACTTGTCAAATACAAAGTCCTCAAAGAGGTGATCCGGCACGCCTTTGCCGGTGACCTTGAATCTGCGCGGATCGACATCGCCAAAGAGATTGCCGCCGGCAACAAGGAAAGCATGCAGTGCTGCATCTACAAGGAAAGAGCCATCTCCGAAGAGCGGGTGTGGATGGCGATGGGCGGCGACCGCACCAATCCCAATCCCATCGCGGTCATCAACATCGCTTGCGACGAATGTCCCATCGACGGAATGCTGGTCACTTCCGCATGCCGCGGGTGCCTGATGCATGCCTGCAAGGACGTCTGTCCGCGGGATGCCATCTCCATTGTCGACAAACATGCGGTGATCGACCGGTCCAAATGCATCGAGTGCGGCAAATGCAGCCAGGTCTGCCCGTATGAGGCGATCATCACGCGTCATCGTCCCTGTATCAAGAGCTGCAAGGTCAAGGCCATCTCGATGGACGAGGAAAGAAAGGCCAAGATCGATTACGACAAGTGCATCGCCTGCGGCGCCTGCGTCTATCGTTGCCCCTTCGGCGCCATTACCGACAAGTCCTTCGTGACGGATATCATTGCTATGCTGAAGGAATCGGACGGCGGCCGGAAATACCGCGTCTATGCGGTCATCGCACCGGCCATTGTCAGCCAGTTCCATTTCGGGCGGGTGACCCAGGTCGTCACGGCCATCAAGAAAATCGGGTTCCACCAGGTCGTGGAGGCGGCGCTCGGCGCTGACATCACCCTCTATCACGAAGTCAACGAGTGGAAGGAAAAGCAGCTGCTGACGACCTCCTGCTGCCCGTCGTTCGTTGCCTTTCTGGAAAAGAATTTCCCGGAGCTGGTCAAGTACGTCTCTTCGTCGGTTTCTCCGATGGTTGAAGCGGCCCGCCTGATCAAGCGTTCAGATCCTACGGCCAAGGTGGTTTTTATCGGTCCTTGCAGTTCGAAGAAGATGGAATACCGGCTGCCCAAAACGGGAGGCGCCATCGATTCCGTCCTGTCATTCGAGGAACTGCAGGCCTTCTTCGATGCCTTGGATATCGACACGACCGAGCTTGAGGACAGCAGTCTGGACAACGCTTCCTTCTATGGCCGTATCTTTGCCAAGTCCGGTGGTGTAGCCCGTGGTGTTGCCGATGTGGCGGCTTCCTATGGTGTGGAGGGCGTCGTCCCCGTAGTGATGAACGGCATCGATGAATGCCGTGCCAATCTCATGAAGTTGAAATTCGGCAAGGCAACCGCCAACTTCTTCGAAGGCATGGCCTGCGACGGGGGTTGCATCAACGGCGCATTATGCCTGACCCACAGTTCCAAGAATGTGGCCGACGTGGAAGGTTACGGCAACGAAGCCAAGGAGAAGACCATCGAGAATTCGGTCAAGCTCTACAAACTTACCCTTCAGTCCGGGACGCCGGACCGGGGATGACGATCCTTCCCAGAATACCCTGCAGAAAGGCCAGGGCGATTCCGTAATTGGTGATGGGCACTCCGCTGAGGAGTGCCTTTTTCGTCCGGGACCGTACAACTTGTTTGCCGGCCACACACGCGCCGCAATGGATGATCAGGTCGTACGGTGTCAGATCTTCCGGAAAATCGTTGCCGGCAGCTATTTGGACCGTCGGACCCTCGTCATGGCCGGCTTGTCCGGCCATCTTGATTCTCTTCCGCAACAACGCTGGAATCTTCACCCGGCCGATGTCCTCCGTATCAGGTACATGGGTACACGCTTCGGCGATCAGCACGTGGGAGTGGCCGTCGAGACGGTCAATGGCCTTCGCACCCTCCACAAATGTCCGGATGTCTCCTTTGGCGTTGGCAAGCAGGATGGAAAAAGAAGTAAGCGGCCAGTCCTGCGGAATGCGCTGGTTGACGAGGCCGAAAACCTGGGAATCGGTGATGGTCAAGGCTGGCGGTGTCCGAAGGCTTTTCATCGCATCGGGAAGGGACTCGGGTGTGCAGCAGAGGGCGTTGCACTTCCGGTCCAGCAATTCCCGCAGCACTTGGACCTGGGGCAGGATAAGACGGCCTTTCGGCGCTTCGCTGTCTTGCGGCATGACCAGCAGCACGGTGTCACCGGCTTTGACAAGGTCGCCTGTCAAGAACTGCTCTTCTTCTTTTGGCAGTGCTTCCTGGATGCGCTGGAGGAGGGAAGCGACAGACTCCCCTCGGGTATAGTGGATGACGGGAATGCCGGCACGCGTGGCCAATGGCTCGATATCGGAGCCATTGGGTGCATTTTGCCCCCCTTTTTGCGCCCAATGGACCTCATTGGGAGCCATTGGCAACACTACGGCGATGTCGGTCTCGTCGAGCACGGCGCGGGTGAGGCGCTGCCGTTCGGGACCCAGCACGCCTGTGTCATCGAGCCCTGCCGTATCGATCAATACACAAGGTCCGATTCCCGGCAGTTCGATGGCCTTGCGGACTGGATCGGTCGTCGTCCCGGGAATGTCGCTCACAAGCGAAACCTGCTGCCCAGCGATCGCGTTGACCAGTGTCGATTTGCCGCTGTTGGTCGGCCCAAAGAAAGCGATTCGAATGCGTTCCATCGTGTGTATTAAAGGCCTCCCCGTTTCTATTTCAAGACCGTCTGCGCCCACGCAGCCGTGAGTGGGAGGGGCCCAAAGCCTTGGCTTTGGGAGGGATAGGCCCCGAAGGGGCCGTAGTCTTGAAATAGAAACGGGGAGGCCTTTTTCATCGTAATCAGAAGCGGAAGTCGCGGCTGCCGGACTCGATGGCCTTCAGCCGTTCGAGGGTGAGGTTGCGGACACGGCCTTCCGGAATGTCGGTCAGACTCTTGGCGATCAGTTTTTCGCCGATTGTCCGCGTTTCCGGAGTGGCATAGTCCATCAGGTATTCTTTCAGCGTCATGAGGGCATTCGGCGTGCAGCACAAGCTGATCTTACCGCTCTTGCAGAGCGCCATGAAACGGTCGCCGGTCCGTCCTTCCCGGTAGCAGGCCGTGCAGAAACTCGGGATATGGTCCGTTTCCAGCAGCCAGCGCACGACTTCCTCAAGGGAACGCGTATCCGAGACGTCGAATTGCGCTGTCTCATCGTGTCGCGCCTCGGTTGTATAGCCGCCGACACTGGTACGTGAGCCACCGCTGATCTGCGACACACCGCAGGCCAGCAGTTGTTCCCGCATCCGCGCGGATTCGCGGGTAGAGATGATCATGCCGGTGTAGGGGACCGCCACACGAAGTACTGCCACAAGTTTACGGAAAATGGCATCCGGCAGTGCATCGGGGAAACTGTCAAGCGACACGTCGTCGGCCGGGCAGATACGCGGCATGCTGATGGTGTGCGGGCCGACCCCGAAACGGGCTTCCAGGTGCTCAGCGTGCATCAGCAGTGCTGTCAGTTCGTAGCGATAGCCGCCGAGACCGAACAGTACGCCGACGCCCACGTCGTCGCAGCCGCCTTCCTGGGCGCGGTCCATCGCCTCGGTATGCCAGTCGTAGTTGCTCTTCGGTCCGGTAGGGTGGAGCTGTTGGTATTTGGCTTTGTCGTATGTCTCCTGGAAGAGAATGTACGTGCCGATGCCGGCATTCTTGAGCTTGCGGTACGATTCCACATCCGTGGCAGCGATATTGACGTTGACGCGGCGGATGGAATTGCCGCCTTCCCGGACATCGTAAATGGTCCGGATGGAATCGAGGATATAGGACAGCGGATTGTGTACCGGATCTTCGCCAGCCTCCAGAGCCAGCCGCTTGTGGCCCATTCGGATCAGGGCGCGGACCTCTTCGGCAACTTCTTCCTGCGAAAGCTTCTTGCGCGGGATTGAACGGTTCTTGGCGTGGTAAGGGCAATAAACACAGCCGTTGATGCAATAGTTCGACAGATAGAGCGGTGCGAACAGCACGATGCGGTTGCCGTAGAAACGCTGCTTGATTTCGGCGGCGAGCGCGTAGAGTTGTGCCTCCAGGGTGGGATCATTGCAGTCCATCAGGATGGCGGCTTCCCGGTGGCTCAGTCCTTTTTGAAGGGCGGCTTTCTCGAGGATGGCACGCACGACCTGCTTGTCGCTGCTTTTGCGGGCGGCTTCGGCGAGCGTCTCCAGGACTTCGGCATGGTCGATGAACTCGTCTGCGTGGGTGGATAATGGATTATACATGGATATCGTAGTCTGGTTGGGAAATACAATCTGCAAAGGTACGTTTTCTTTCGTATAAAAGTTTCGTATATTTGGGATTGAATCTGAATGCAACACCTATGAAACGTTTCTGCTCCCTTGTTTTTGTCTTGCTTGTTGTCGCGTGTGGACGGTCCGTAGAGGCGCCTACCGGCGAATCAGTTCCCGACCTGGGCTGGCTTTTCCTGCAAAAAGGACCTTATACCTTGCAAACCCATGTGAATGCAGCGCCCGGCCCGGCTACATTCCAGCTAGTGACGGACCTTTCGCTGATGGCCGATACGCCTGAAGTCGTGCTTTCCCGCAACGTCACAATTGCTGCCGACAGCACCCTGAAAGTCAAATTGGGCCGTCTGGCGCCCGGCTTCTACGAAGTACGTTTGCGCGATTCCATCCGCTTCAACATCGGCGTGCGGCCCGACGCCGTCGTGAGCCTGCCCGATGCACAGCCCGATTTTACCGCTTTCTGGGAGCAGACGCTGACGGAGTTGGCTGCCGTGCCGCTGAATCCGCAACTGACCGTCGTGCCGGAATATTCCAATGAGGTACGGACATGCTACAAAGTGGTTTACGAATCCTGGGGCGGGGGCGTTTCCGGCGGTATCCTTTCCGTTCCCGTAGCGGAAGGAAAGTATCCGGTCTGTGTCCAATATATGGGCTATGGGGCGGACGTTTATTATTTCGACCCGTCCGCAGCACCGGACCGGATCGATTTTCTGGTAAGCGTCCGTGACCAGGGTATCTTCAAGGAGGGACAGGATCGATGGATCGACCGCGGCCTGGCTTCGAAAGAGACATTCTATTACCGGGGTGCTTTCTGTGATGCCAAGCGGGCCGTCGATTTTGTCGCTTCACTCGATAAGGTCGATCCGGACCGGATCGTTTCGTTCGGGGAGAGCCAGGGAGGCGCCTTGACCTGCGTCGCGGCGGCTTTGGACAGCCGGATCAAAGCCATCGCGCCGTCCGTTCCGTTCCTGGGCGACTATCCCGATTATGCGAAGCTTGTCTCGTGGCCCGTGCACGAGGTGTTCGAACAAGCCGATAAAGAGGGCATCGACCGGACAGACCTGTTCAGGATGCTATCGTATTTTGATGTGAAGAACTTCGCACCGGGCATCCAATGTCCTGTCTATATGGCATTTGGCCTGCAGGATCCCACCTGTCCGCCGCATACCAATTTCTCCATCTACAACAACCTCGGGACACAAGAAAAGCGGTTCTACTGCGTTCCCACTTGCGGCCACGCGATGTGGCTGGAAGCTGCCTGGGATACGGAGCGAACCGCTTTCCTGTTCAAATACTGACGCGCTTAGGCGAGGTCGGCCCGAGCCATGGAGTCTTTGTAGTACTTCTGGTTTACGAAGACATCCTGCTTGTACGGGTTGATGTGGCGCTTCTTCGCCTGGACGATGATGTAGCCCAGTGCGATGGCGTTGGTAATCAGGGCAAGGACACTGATGATCGTCATCGCCGTCGGGTTGGCGGCGACCGAATCGACCGTCGTGCCTACGGCAGCGGCTTCACCACCGGCCACTTCGTAGATCTGCTTGATGGTCTCGACACCTTCCGGATACTGCACCGGGAGGGTAGCCCAATTGAACCACTGCTGACCGTTCTTGAAGGTCTCCTGGAAGAGCGGGAAGACCTGTGCGAACATGCACCAGATGGCCAGGGTGTTGGCGCGGTTCTGGATCCAGCCGCCTCGGTTCCAGCAGAGGGCTGCGATGGTCGGGGCGAGCAACAGGGCGATACCGCAATACCAGGAGTGCGTCGGCAGGCAGTTGTAGGTGTAGGCGAAATTCCAGATGTCATAGACCACGATATAGACCCAGGTCATATCCGGCCACAGCATATCCTGATTGTCCTTGGAGGAATAGACGCTCCACCAGGCCGTCATACAGAAGATGTTG
>JAEEGG010005806.1_pt1 | contig 29142 bp, 15 predicted proteins | sample 9134161 | NCBI WGS metagenome assembly JAEEGG01 (sample SAMN16246543, study PRJNA631951) | gut metagenome | biome: gut microbiome; feature: rumen; material: CR-attached | host: Bos | place: Iran: Karaj | collected 2018-10 | reverse complement strand
TCTGGCGTTGACCCCGAGAATCCAGGATTCGGCTATCCCATTCCTCTGAACGTGACATTCGGACTTAATGTAAACTTCTAAGGTAAAAGTGAATAGTGAAAAGTGAATAATTTGCTACCGCAATTCAAATAAAGTATTAAAGTTATGAAAACAAAAATATATAATAAGGTGTTAGCAGGAGCATTCTCCTTCCTCCTTCCTCTTTCCTCCTTCCTCGTATCTTCTTGTTCCGACTTTCTGGAAGAGCAGGTGCCTCAGGCTACACTGACTCAGGACGAAGTGAAGGATGCCAAGTATATTGACAACGTGATCATCTCTGCCTATGCAGGATTGCTCAGCATCGAAGACATGAATGCATCGTTCTCGCTGTGGAACTACGACACACGCTCTGACGATGCCTACGTGGGTGGTGCCAATGCCAGCGACGGCGGTCCGTTCCACAATCTGGAGAGGGAAGTGGGTATCAACACCACCGACTGGCCCTTTGCCTCTATCTGGGGTAAGTTCTACAACTACCTGTCGCGTGTATCCCTCTCCTTGGATATTATGGAAACAGCAGACCAAAACGATTCTAAGATCCAGCAGCGCACAGCAGAAATGAAGTTCCTGCGTGCCTATGGACACTTCCAGCTGAAGCGCCTGTTCAAGAAGATTCCTTTTGTCAACAAGCCCAACATGCAGGAGGAAGACTATAACAACCTCTCGAACACTGAATATACCAACGACGAAGGTTGGCAGCAGATCATCAACGATCTGGAAGATGCCTACGCTGTGCTGCCTGTGACCCAGAAGGAAAAAGGCCGTCCCACCAAGGCTGCCGCCGCTGCCTTCCTGGCAAAGGTGTACCTCTATAAGGCTTATCATCAGGACGATGCCAACACGAACCAGGTGACCGCCATCAGTGCCGACGACCTGCAGAAGGTGGTTGACTATACCGCTCCTGGTATCTACTCTGCAGCAGGCTTCGGACTGGAGAACGACCTGCACAACCTCTTCCGTCCTGAGGAGCAGTACGAGAACGGCAAGGAGAGCCTCTGGGCTATTCAATACTCCCGTAACGACGGCACCGAATATGGTAATGTGAACTTCTCATACCGCTTGATCGTACCTTGCATTCCGAAGGTTCACGACTCTGGCTGTGACTTCTATAAGCCCTCCCACATTCTGGTGAATGCCTATCGTACCAACAGCGACGGCCTGCCCCTGCTCGACGACTTTGCAGCAGTAGACTACACCGTCGGCAGCAATGAGACCGTAGACCCCCGTCTGTTCGTGACCGTTGGCGTTCCCGGTACTCCCTATATGTTCAATACCAGCTACATGGTCAGCGAGAGCAACACCTGGAGCCGCTCGGGTGGTCTCTATGGCTACTTCGTATCGCTGAAGCAGAATGTAGACCCCGACCTTTCTAACGTCTACCTCTTCAACTGCGACAACCAGTGGGCATCGTCTATGAACCGCGTGGTGCTGCGCTATGCCGACGTGCTGCTAATGCGTGCTGAGGCACAGGCTCAGCTGGGTAACACCTCGGAGGCCATCACCCTGGTCAATCAGGTTCGCCAGCGTGCTGCAGGCATGATGACTAACAGCATCGTTGCAGGCTATCCCAACAAGTATGGTGTACACTATGCCGTGGGCCAATACAGTGGTTCCTACAGCAAGGACCAGGCCATGAAGATTGTGAAGATGGAGCGTCGTCTGGAACTGGCTATGGAGTGTGAGCGCTTCTTCGACCTCGTACGCTGGGGCGATGCAGCCACTGTCATCAACAAGTTCTATACTCAGGAGAGTGAAACCATGAACTTCCTGAAGGGTTCTCAGTTCACTGCTGACAAGAACGAATATCTTCCTATTCCTCACGAGCAGATTGCTGCCTCTAACGGAAACTACAAGCAGAATTGCGGAAATTGGTAATTGCGGGCTTCGCCCTAATTAATAAATAAAAAAAGAAAAGTTATGAATACTAAGATAAATAAAATAGGACGCTGGCTCCTGTGTGCAGCATTCCTCATTACTTATTCCTCATTCCTCATTTCATGCTCAGAGGATGACCACACCGGCAGTATCAATGTCAGCGGAGAATGCCTGGTTCAGGAGTTCGTACTTAACGGACAATACACAGCCACCATCAACACCGAGAAGCGACTCATCAAGGTGAAGGTGCCTGTCGACTACAACAAAAAAAATGACATGGAGATTACAGGCCTTACCGTTTCAGCTGGTGCTAAGAGCAACCTGAAGGTAGGCGACCACATCAACCTCACGGCTGACAAGACGCTGCACGTCACCAATGGCGACCTGGTCATGGACTATCAGGTGGCTGTACGCAACGACGAAGCCATCATGACGCTCTTCCTCCTGGAAGGTGTGAAAGGGGCCATCAATCAGGCCGATAAGACGGTGACCGTATCAGTGACAGCCAACAGCGGTATCGATTTGGCGAATGCCACCTTCGAAGTGGAGTGCAGCGAGGATGCTACGTGCAGTCCTGCCAGTGGCACGAAGGGCAACTTCACGGAGCCTTTCCAGATTACCCTGACCGACAATACCGCCACGAATACTTATACCGTCTTTGCCGTCATGATTGACAAACCTAAGGCACTGTTCGTTGGTGAGGCTGAAAACATCGAGATGCTCAACGACGAGGAGAAGGCTGCCGCCAAGTGGCTTACAGGTAACATCACAGGATCGGCCTACGCTTCTTGGAGCGATGTGGCCAGTGGTAACGTATCACTCGACGAGTGTAAGTTCATCTTCTTCCACCGCCACTGCCCGTCATATGGTACTTACAACGGCTTTGCCGATGCAGAGACGGGAGCCATGTCGGCACTGGCAAAGATGAAGGAATGCTGGAAGCGGGGCGTAGGCTTCGTGCTCGGTCGCTCTGCAGTTAACTACTCCATTGCCCTCGGCGCTATGCCTGAGGATGCCTTCCCCAATAATGTATGGGGCGGCGGTGGCGGCGAAGGCTCAGACGTGATGGGTGACGACCCCTGGCATTTCTACGCATACGACATCAGCCATCCGCTGTGGAAGAATCTTAAGACTTATCCTGGTGCTCCTGAGAATGCCATCTACACGCTCGACAAGGACTACACCATCTGTAACACCACGTCGCAGTACGGATTCTGGGGCGATTATGAAGGTCGCGAGAGTGCCGTCGAAGCAAAAACAGGTGGACGTGCCCTGATTGGCGACAACAGCGTATCTGGATGGGAGCTAAAGGCTGCCAATGGCGAATATGGCAAGGGTGGTGTCATCTGTTTCGGCAGCGGACTCTTCGACTGGAACTCGCCCACACCTTATGTATCGAACTATCACGACAACATGGGAACCATCATGATGAATGCCTACAGTTATCTGACAGGAGAATGATGGGCAAGATAAAAGGTAAAATAGTAAAAAAGACAAAAAAAGATACAATTATGAAAACGAAGATATTTAACATGATGAATCTCGTTGCTCTATGCCTGTTTGGCCTGCTCTGTACATCATGCAGCGATGATGATTTCACGGGCGATCCCGCCAAAGACTGGGCAGGAACCACCACGTTCTTCACCCCTACCGACGAGACAGGTTTCTCAACATATTACACACCCGCAGTCGGACGCTGTGGCGACCCCATGCCGTTCTATGACCAGAAGGCTGGTAACTTCAAGGTACTCTATCTGCAGGAGTACATCAACAACATGACCTATCGCTTCCACCCCATCTGGGGCGTATCGACCACTGACGGCTGTAACTACCAGTCGCTGGGCGAGGTGCTGCCCATGGGTACCAACGACTACCAGCAGGACGCTGCCCTGGGTACGGGTTGCTGCTATTACAACGAGAAGGATGGTCTCTACTACATCTATTATACTGGCCACAACGGCAACAGCAAGTATCGCGAGGCCATCATGCGTGCCACCTCTTCTGACTTCAAGACATGGACGCGCGACGAGCTGTGGCAGCTCAATGGTCCAGACTATGGCTATTCAGCCACCGACTTCCGTGACCCGCAGATCTTCGTGGCTGAGGACGGACAGTACCGCATGATTATGAGCACACGTCCTGTGAATGGCGGTGACCCCAAATTTGCTGAGTTCAAGTCAAGCGACATGAAGAACTGGGAACACGTAGGACCCTTCAACATGATCTGGGACCGCATGCTCGAATGTCCGGACATCTTCAAGATGGGCGACTACTGGTATCTGGTCTATAGCGAGAGCTACAAGGCTTCGTGGAGCCGCAAGGTGAAGTACATGATGGCTACGTCGTGGGATGCCCTCAAGGCCTGCTTCAACGATCCGGGTGCCAACTGGCCGAAGGATGGTAAGGAGGGCATCCTCGACAGCCGCGGCTTCTATGCCGGCAAGACCGCCTCGAACGGTACCGACCGCTACATCTGGGGCTGGTGTCCCTTCCGCTCAGGTGGCGACATCCACGAGATGAATACCAACGTTGGTGCTGGCGACGGTAATGAGCCCAACTGGTCTGGTGCACTGGTGTGCCACAAGATCATCCAGCACGCTGACGGAACACTCACTGTGGGCGAGGTACCTGCAATGGCCGCCAAGTACAATCAGGCTCAGAGCCTCAATGTAATGGCCAGCAACGGCTATATCAATGGTACGCTCTCTGGTGACGATGCTTATGTACTCTATCCTCGTTTAGGTACTCACAACCACATCTCGCTGACTGTCAAGACCTCGAACAACTGGGACAAGTTCGGTATCTCCCTCGTCCGCGGCACCGACTCGAAGAAGTACTACACGATGGTCTTCAATCCTGAGAACGAGAACTGGCGCAAGGTGAACTTCGAACAGGAAGGTGAGGAAGGTAAGGGCTTTGTCGAGGGTATCGACAGTTATGGCTTCGATCGTCCGTCAGATAACACCTATAAGATTGATATTTACACTGACAACAGTGTCATGGTGATGTATGTCAACGACAACGTCTGCTACACTAACCGCATCTATGGCATCCAGAAAAACTGCTGGAGCATCAACAACTACGGTGGTTCAGTAACCGTCTCAGATGTCAGGGTAAGCCAGTATTGATAGTACCTGTAATTTGATAAAAATCGTTCATTGTTAAACAGAAATGTTACAATGAACGATTTTTTGTACTTGTTGAATCATGATTTATAGCCTTAATAAATAATACTGACTACTTTTGCAGCAGAAAAAACAAAACGTTTCATGTACAACTAAAACATTATTGATTATGAAAAAAATATTATTACTCGCGACAGCATTGTTAGCAACAGTAGTTATTAATGCCCAAACCGTTATTTGGAACGGAGAAGAAAAAGAGTTAGGCTCAGATGGTGGATTCTGGAATCGTGCCGATCCCACGGTGGTAGAAGAGGATGGCAGCAAATGCCTGAAGATTACGCTCAAGGAGAATCCTGACGGATGGGCCGATGAGCATCGCATGGCTGCACTTCCCATTGGTGATGTCAACCTGAAAGGTCTGCGTCGTATTTCCATGCGCATTAAGATGACAGAAAGTCATAACGTCATGATAAAACTCACGAAAGAGGGCGACGGCGGCTACACGGGTGACGAGACGCGTAGATGGTTTTGGTACGATGCTGCCAACGGATGGCAGACTCTGGTGTATGAGTACGGAGTAGGTCCCAACAGTGAAAATATTGTAGACGAAGGTAACACGCTGATTGAGATATGGCCATATGAGTTTGAGAATAAGTGGGGGCAGACCATCTTCATCGATGACATACAGCTGGATGGTCCATTGGTAAACGATGGCGCAGCACGTATTTTGGAGGATGGTTCACTGACCGACAAGCAGATTCTCGTCACTGGTTCGCTGAGCAAGGGCAACTACCAGAACACCTGGGACGGCGATTGGCACACCGAGTCTTTCGATGACTATTCGACACTATTGAGTAAGCTGTCGCCTGATGTTTGCTTCCTCAACCTGACGGGAGCAGCTGTAGCTGATGGTGACGGCCCTCAATTGCGCCAAAAGAACCCCAATCTGCTGATACTATCGCCTGTTGATTTTTATGATGTGGACAATGTTATCAGATGGGATGGAGAGAAGAATGTGACATCTTATATGGTGCTCGATGAGTTCTATCCATTCTATACACCCATCTCATTCGACGCTGGTTACGTCAAAGTTACAACTAATGTCAACGAGGGTGCTAATACCTTCATCTTCCCCTTCTATGTCGGAAAAGATGAAATCGGAGGAACACTAGGCATCTTCAAAGAAGTGGATGAAACAAAAGCTGTTTTCACCAAACAAGACTTTGCCGATGCAAACGTTCCGTTCGTGATGACTGATGTCACTGGCAGAGAAGAGTTGACGTTCTTTGAGAAGGGTGTAGTGGAAACCCCAGAGACATTGGGTTCAACATTCCTCGGCGCATATCATGAGACCAATGCCCAAGGGCTATATGTTCTTGATGAAAACAACACCTTTGTACTTGGCAGTGGTGAAACATTGATCAAGTCCTTCCATGCCTATTTGCAGACTTCTGGCAGTGAGCGTCTCAATATTACATACGAAGGAGATACAGATGACATTAAGGATATTGCATTAATAAAGACCATAAATCAGGGAGTCTATTACAACCTCTCTGGTCAGCGTATCACTCAGCCTTCAAAAGGTCTCTATATCATGAATGGTAATAAAGTCATATTGAAATAGTTAGTTAGTAGTAAATTTAGTCCTATTTAGGTAAAAGATTGATTTTGATTCATTTAGAAGGTGCAGCCGTGATGGTTGCACCTTTTTTATAAGAAAGCGAAAAACAATGCGCTGTAAATCACCCACAGTTTCATGTAAACCGTCCACAGCTTTTATTTGGTATGCAAACTGCCGCCCTCCTGACTATCAGGCTGGCGGCAGTTAATATTATGCTTCAATAAAATTTATGCAAAAGGATTCTCGGTGGGGTAGTAGTCACCCTTCGGGAAGTTGTAGTCAATCTCGTCAACGGGGATACCCATGTACTTGAGAACCTCCCACAGATACTTACCAGCGTGCTCAAACATCACGGCAGCGTGGTGTGGGTAGTGCTTCTCGATGAGGACGTGACGATAGAAACGGCTCATGTTCTTGATACCGAAGGTACCGATGCTGCCGAATGAGCGTGTAGCTACTGGCAGAATCTCGCCCTGAGCAATGTAAGCGCGGAGCTTGGTGTCGGCAGTAGACTGCAGACGATATACCGTAGCCTTGCCAGGCTTCAGGTCACCCTCAAGAGTACCGTTGGTTACCTCAACAGGCAGAGCGCGGGCCATAATGCGCTGGAAGCACATCTGGCAGTTGCAAACCTTAGAAGAAGCGGTATTACCACAGTGGAAGCCCATGAAGATCTCCTTGTCGGTGTACTCGTCGCAGATGAACTTCTTGCCCTTGATGCTCTCCTCGTACATGTCGCGAGGTACAGAGTTGTTGATATCGAGCAGCGTTACAGCATCCTGAGTGATGCAGGTTCCGATGAACTCTGACAAAGCACCATAGATGTCCACCTCACAAGCTACGGGAATACCGCGAGAGGTCAGACGGCTGTTGACATAGCAGGGAACGAAGCCGAACTGTGTCTGGAAAGCAGGCCAGCACTTGTTGGCCATAGCCACGAACTGACGAGAACCCTTGTGAGCCTCAATCCAGTCTGTCAGTGTCAGCTCATACTGGGCGAGCTTAGGCAGCACCTGAGGAATCTTGTTGCCACCACCGAGCTCAGCAACCATATCCTTCACAACATCGTCGATACGGGGGTCGCCAGCGTGCTTCTGGAAAGCTTCGAACAGGTCGAGCTCAGAGTTCTCCTCAATCTCCACATCGAGATCATAGAGGGCACGGATAGGAGCGTTACAAGCCAGGAAGTTGTTGGGACGGGGACCGAAGCTGATGATCTTCAGGTTCTGCAGACCTACGATAGCGCGTGCGATGGGCAGGAACTCGTGAATCATCTCAGCGCACTGAGCTGCGTCGCCTACGGGCTCCTCAGGGATGTAAGCGCGAGTCTTGCGCAGAGAGAGTGCCTGGCTGGCATTCAGCATACCGCAGTAAGCATCGCCACGACCATCAATCAGGTTGTTCTGAGTCTCCTCAGCAGCAGCGCAGAACATGGTGGGGCCTTGGAACCAGTCAGCAATCATGGTCTCAGAAATCTCAGGACCGAAGTTGCCAAGATATACAACGAGGGCGTTACAGCCAGCCTTCTGGACATCAGCCAGAGCCTGCTGAGCGTGAATCTCACTCTCAACGATACAGATAGGACACTCGTAGATGTCAGCCTTATCGAACTTCTTTTCATACTCAGCGATAACGGCCTTACGACGGTTAACTGCCAGTGATTCAGGGAAACAGTCGCGCGAAACGGCGACGATTCCAATCTTAATTTTAGGTACGTTGTTCATAAAAAATACTGTATTAAAAGTAATGTTAGCTATAATATGTCTGCAAAGATAATAATAAGTAGGTAATTTACACCATTTTAATTGTTAATCTAATTAAAAACAACAAAAATTAGTGTTTTTGTGTCCCATGAGCACCATAAAAAAGAAGTGTTGGAATCTTTTGGAATCCCAACACTTTTCTATCGAATAGTAACAGATGAATTATTCTGCTACCAATGTGAAGCGCTTGAAGTCTACAATCTTCAGCTCCTTGTCCTGCTGGGCAAGCCACTGGGTAACAGTAGCCTTGTCGCCGTCGCCGAACTGGAACTCCTGATCAACCAGACAGCTCTCTTTAAGGAACTTGTTAACACGACCCTTAGCGATGTTCTCAATCATAGGCATCTTCAACTGAGCCTCACCCTCGGCCTTAGCGGTCTCGATGAGCTTGCGAGCCTCGTCAGCCTGCTCCTGAGTGAGCCAGCCCTTAGCCATATTGCTCTCGATGTGATCCTCAGAGTCAACGAGGTTGGGGTTGATGCCAGCTTTCTTCAGCTTGTTCTCGACGAACTTCTCAACCTGCTCGAGCTTAGACTTCTCAACAGCGGTCTTGTATTCCTCGTCCAGAATCTTCTGGTCTACGCTCTCAGCGTTGAGAGCCACAGGCTTCATGGCAGCAACCTGCATTGCCAGCTTGTGACCAATCTCGGCAGCATTCTTGTTCATCTGAACCATCGTGCACAAAGTGTGCTTGCCCATGTGGTCGTAAACCTCGATGTTCTCACCCTCGAGAGTCAGGTAGCCGTCGAGCTCCATCTTCTCGCCAGTGATACCAGAGCGCTGTGTAACAGCGTCCTGAGCACTCTGACCGTTGATGTCGAGAGCCTTGACAGCCTCGATGTCCTTAGCCTTTGCAGTAATAGCTGCGTCGAGGATGCTCTGGGTCAGGGCGATGAAGTCAGCACCGTTGGCCACGAAGTCGGTCTCGCACTTCAGGGCGAGCATAGCAGCAAAGCCGTCGACGGCCTTTACGAGTACGCAACCATTTGATGTCTCACGATCAGAACGCTTGGCAGCGATGGCGAGGCCACGCTCACGCAGCAGTTCCTTTGCCTTGTCGAAGTCACCCTCGGCCTCGGTCAGAGCCTTCTTTACGTCAGCCAGACCGGCACCGGTCATAGCACGCAGTTTTTTAATATCGTCTATTGAAATAGCCATTTTGTTTAATTTTTGAATTTTGAATTTGGAATTTTGAATTATTCTCGCTTTGCTGCGATGTTTGAATGTTGAATTGAGAATTCTTCATTAAACAATCGGCAGAGCCGACCATTCTTCATTCAACACTCGTCATTCAACACTACTCGGCAGCCTCTTCAGCGGGAGCAGCAGCTTCCTCAGCAGCGGGAGCCTCTACGGGAGCAGCCTCTTCAGCGGCCTTACGGGGCTTGCGAGCCTGACGGCGGGGCTTGTCGTCAGCAACCTCAGCCTCATCCTGAGCGTCAGCAGCCTTCTCGTCAGCCTTCTCTACCTTGCGCTCCTCGATACCCTCGTTGATGGCAGCACAGCAAGCTGTCAGGATGGTCTCGACAGAATCCTTGGCGTCATCGTTTGCGGGAATGACGAAGTCGATATTCTTGGGGTCGCTGTTGGTGTCAACGATACCGAATACGGGGATACCCAAACGATTGGCCTCGCGAACGGCAATCTGCTCCTTCAGCACGTCAACGACGAAGAGGGCAGAGGGCAGACGGGTCAGGTCGGCGATAGAACCGAGGTTCTTCTCCAGCTTGGCACGCTGACGTGTCACCTGCAGCAGCTCACGCTTTGACAGATTTGAGAAAGTACCGTCTTGCATCAGCTTGTCGATGTTCGCCATTTTCTTTACGGCCTTGCGAATAGTCGGGAAGTTGGTCAACATACCACCCGGCCAGCGCTCTGTAACGTAAGGCATATTTACGCTGGTAGCTTTCTCAGCGATGATTTCCTTCGTTTGTTTTTTAGTAGCGACGAACAGGATCTTCTTGCCACTCTTGGCAATCTGCTTCAGTGCATCTGCAGCCTCGTCGATTTTTGCGACGGTCTTGTGGAGGTCAATGATATGGATACCGTTACGCTCGGTATAGATGTACTGAGCCATTGCGGGGTTCCACTTACGCTTCAGGTGGCCGAAGTGACAGCCAGCCTGCAGCAATTGGTCAAAATTTGTTCTTGCCATTTTGTCTTCTTTGTTTTTAATTGTTTACTTTCTTTTTAATTCAGCCGACTGGTAGTCGGAATTAGAAATGAGAAATTAGGAATTAGAAATTATGATTACTTCGTTTCCTTATCTCAAATCTTGGAGTCCAGTCAGTTTAGATACTAAACTCATTCAGTTTCTTCAGAATAGTCATTAGGCGAAAAACAGGTAATCATAATTCCTGATTTCTCATTCCTAATTCCTAATTTCATCAGATTAACGCTTACTGAACTGGAAGCGACGACGTGCCTTGGGCTGACCGGGCTTCTTGCGCTCTACCTCACGGGCATCGCGAGTCAGGAAACCGTGATCCTTCAGGTTCTTCTTGTCCTCAGCGTTCACCTTAACAAGGGCACGGGCGATGGCCAGGCGGAGAGCCTGACTCTGACCGGTGAAGCCACCACCGTCCAGATTGGCCTTGATGTCGTATTTCTCGGCAACCTCCAGCAGGTTCAGCGGCTGCTTAACCACATACTGCAGAATGGCAGAGGGGAAGTATACCTCTAAGTCTTTCTTGTTGATCGTGATCTTGCCAGTACCCTCTGACAGATAAACGCGAGCTACAGAGCTCTTGCGACGACCTATTGCATTGATGTATTCCATCTTTTTAATCTTTAATCTTTAATCTTTAATCTTTAATTTACTTGTACTGGTTAATATCGATAGCCTTCGGCTTCTGAGCCTCGTGCTTGTGCTCTGTACCCTCATAGACATAGAGGTTGTTCAGCAAAGCTCGACCGAGGGGGCCTTTGGGCAGCATACCCTTTACGGCGTGCTTGATGATGCGCTCTACACCAAACGGCTTCTTACGGAGCTCAGCGGGAGTGTTGAAACGCTGACCACCGGGATAGCCCGTGTAGCGAGTGTAAACCTTGTCGGTCTCCTTCTTGCCGGTGAATACCACTTTCTCGGCATTAATGATAATAACATTGTCACCACAGTCCTGGTTAGGAGTGAAGGTGGGCTTGTACTTTCCGCGGATAATCTTGGCTACCTTTGAAGCGAGACGGCCTACTACCTGATCGGTAGCGTCGATGACCAGCCATTCCTTCTGCTCACGGGCAGCTTCCTTTGATACGGAAACAGTCTTGTAACTTAAAGTGTTCATTTCTTAAAAAATCTACTAAAAAACAGTTTTACATATAAAATTAATGTACGCACATAAACTCACTCCCGAGGTCTAACTCCCGGTTGTTAGTCTAACGTACGCTCCTTCCGCAGAAATCAACTTCCACATCCGGATTTTTGAACCAGCGATTCACGAACCACCACGTCCGGCCAAAGACGCCGCTATTCACACTCCAGCTCACGGGGATTCTAAGTCTCTCCCCAAATCGGACTGCAAAGGTACTACTAAAAAATGAAAGATGAAAGATGAAAGATGAAAAACGACTCCAAAAAGCGAAGTTTTATGATTATTTAACAATGCAAACGCGTGCAAAGCTGCCTTCACTCCGTCTTTAAGCCAAATATTATCAAAACTACAGAACAAATCGACTACGTTATGAAGAAATTATTAGTAACAACCGTCAGTGTGCTGGCAGCAATGAGTCTGTCGGCACAGCGAATTGACTTCAGCTTCAGCAATGCGCAGGAAGCACAGACCCATGAACCTGACTACATTGAGTGGAAAATTCCCCACGAGGTATCATCTTCCAAAACACTTGACAATGGTATGGAGATTACCGTTGCAGCGGCAGGAAATGCCAATATCCTGCGTGACCAGTGGAACAAGAATACGTGTAATGCAGGACGTGACGGTGCCACAGGCCTGCGACTGCTGGGTGATGGCGTTGTGGCCTTCATTGCCGATGGTGACAATACGCCCAATCTGACAGATACTCCTACGTCTATTGAGTTGAAAATCAAGGGTTTTACGTCTGGAAGCCACACCGCTATGGCCTATCATGTGTGGAAGGATGCCAAAAAGGGGGACATGCCGAAGATTAAGGTTGAGGTAAAGGTTAATGAGGGAAGCTATGAAGTCAAACAGGACAATGTGGATTTCGTAAATGTCAAGAATCCTGTCACTGACCTGAAAATGGCTGATGCCACGTTCTCTTATGTCGACTTTGAGGTGGAGGAGGGTGACTCCGTCTACATTAGGTACACCACTATTGTCGAGTCGGGCAAGGAGTACCAGACTACTAACATTATGCTGAATGGTCTGCTACTTGACACATCTCCCTTTGTGGCCCAAGATCCTGAACCCAACAGTCGCGACTATCACTACGATTGCGACAATGGCTCCTGCACACTTCGTTGGACGGCAGGTCCGACAGCTGCAAAGCATCGCTTGTTCTACGGAACGAGTGCTGACGAAGTAGAACAGGCAACAGCGTGGCAATACGAGGGAACGAATACGGAATATACTGTTAGCGGTCTGAACTCCAAGACGCGTTACTACTGGCGTGTTGACGAGGTGGAAGAGAACGGCAAGGTACACAAAGGTCTGGTATGGTCGTTCCAGCCTCGCCAGCTGGCCTTCCCCGAGGCTGAGGGCTATGGCCGCTATGCCATTGGCGGACGTGGAGGCAGGGTATATCATGTGACCAGCCTCAGTGGTGGGGAAGAGGAGGGTACCCTGCTCTATGGCCTTACCAAGATTGACGAGCCACGCTATATTGTTTTCGATGTCAGCGGTATCATCGAACTCGACTTCAGTTCGCATTTCACCAAGCCTTACGCCTATATCGCAGGACAGACGGCTCCCGGTAAGGGCATCTGTATCAAGGCTTCGAATATCAATATCGGCTCAGACGTCATCTGCCGCCATATCCGTTTCAAGCGAGGACTGGGCGTCTATGGCGAGAATACAGGTAATGCCATGGGTATGTCGGGTGCCAACCACGCTATTGTCGACCACTGTACGGCAGCATGGGGTACTGACGAGACCGTATCTGGACGTGGGGCGTTGAATGTCTCGTTCCAGTACAGCATCATTTCTGAGGCATTGGGTATTGCCGGACATAAGAACTATGCAGACGGAACCAATCATGGCTATGCCGCCACTATCGATGGACGTATCGGTTCGTGGCACCATAACCTGTTGGTCAATTGTGCAGGACGCAACTGGTCAATGGGTGGTGGCATGGATGCCAACAACATTCCCATTGGTGGACTCGACCTCTTTAATAATGTGGTCTATAACTGGAAGAGCCGTACTACCGATGGCAACTGCCACATGGTGAACTTTGTGGGCAACTATTATAAGATGGGAACCGATACCGGACATAAAGTGCTCTTCACCCAGCAGTTCGAGAATGCTATCAATCCGTTAGGCACCGATCAGGCCTACGTCAGCGGAAACATCCGCGAGGAAAAGAACCATTCGCTGACCTACGATAAGCAGGGAGATACCTATAATGCCAATGGTAATATTCCTACCGATTACGACTATGTGGTCAGCTCGCCACTCTTCGAGAGCTATGCCACCATCCATTCCGCTGAAGATGCGCTGAAGATTGTCACCAGCTATGCTGGAGCTACGATGCCTATGCGTGACGAGCATCATGTTCGCAACGTCCGCGAGACGCTTGATGGCACATGGACCTATAAAGGATCGAAGTCGGGTATTAAAGGCGAGATAGACAACGAGGCCGACATCACCGAACATCCCGGTGGCTGGGAAAGCTATCCTGAGGAACATCGTGCAACCGACTGGGACACTGACCAGGACGGCATGCCCGACTGGTGGGAACAGGCCGTTGGCAGTAATCCTAGCGAAGCTAATCAAAATGACGATCCTGACGATGATGGCTGGACGCTCCTCGAAGACTATTTAGACTTTGTGGCCCATCCCTATATAATGGTTCCTGCAGGTACGACGGGTAGTCTCGACGTCAAGCCTTTCTTCGCCGGTTTCTACGGACAGAATGGCAGCAGCGTCACGCCTACTTATCATGTCAACTCCAGTAATGGTCTCTTTACGGTTTCCATCAATGAAAGTCTCCTGACGGCAGTTGCCGGGAATACGGGTGGAGTAGGCACAGCCAGTGTTACCGTCAACGACGGCTCTTCTTCATTCACCCAGCACATTGGGGTCGTTGTCACTGGGGCTGCATCAGGCATTCACACTCTTGTCAACGACACCACTGCAACTTCTGATGCCCCCTGCTATAACCTCGCAGGCCAGCGTATCAGCCAACCTGTCAAAGGTCTCTATATACAGAATGGCAAGAAGATGGTGAAGTGATGATTACCATTTGTCGCGGGTTTGGATATCGTCAGCCCACCGATGGTCCTTTGGGAAGGGCTGACCATTCCAAGCTTTGACTTGGGTCCAAGGCTGTGGGGCATCCGTCCAGAAGGGATGAGACGCCGGCAGACCTAAGGGCATGAAGGCCAGGCTGGTCATATAGAGCGAACCGTTGTTGGTGTACCAGTCGGCAGTCTCAGGTTGTGAACCGCAGAAACCAATCGTCAGATAGCCTCCCTCGTTGAAGTTGTTCTGGATGTCAAACATCCGATGCATCACCTTGGTCAGAGCGGCACGAACCTGTCCGTTGCTGAGGTCGGAAGGCAATTTCTGATACCACGCCATCAGAGCCAGGGGTTGCATTGCTGCCATACGATAAGGTGTGGAGCGTCCGATAACTGGAAACGTGCCTTCAGGTGAGATGAAACGCTCTAGGATGAGAGCGAACTTCTGGGCACGTTTCAGGGCGCGGTCATAGTATTTCTGATAGTCCAAGCGTGAGTTGTACTTGGAATCGACCATCGCTTGAAGGGTCTCCAGGTACATCGCATGAAAAACGTAGCTGGAATAATAGTCGAAGGCAAACACAGGACCATCGGCATACCATCCGTCGCCTACATACCACTCCTCGACTTTACGGCAAGCCGTGTTGACGCGGAACTCATCGAAGGAAGCCTTTGCCTTTGCCAACAGACTCTCAATGGTTGATGAGAAGAGGAACCAATTAGTGTAGGGTGGGTCGATATGGCGCATATTCTGAAATTCCCTGATATAGCGTTGTTTGGTCACATCGTCGAGCGGTATCCATAGCACGTCCCAAGCACGCAGGAACGACTCTGCGATATAGGCTGCATCAACGAGGTTCTGACCGGCCCTGCCCCAGCAGAGATAGTCAGGAGAATCGGGATCAACAGAATGCTTATAAGCCGCCAATGCCCATTCGCGGAGTTGCTTGCGTTGTTGGCCCTCTGCTGTGTCATCATCAGGAAGTGTCAGCCACGGGGCTATACCTGCCATTAAGCGTCCGAAGGTTTCCATATATACCACGCTACGGTCGCGATTGTCGAACGAGGGCGAGAACTCAGTCTTCATATTCTTCTGCAACTCACCCTTAGCCATATTCTCCAGCACAGGCTGTGCCATTTTCCAGGCCAGAGAACACCAATATTCGCGATCGGTTTGCTGTGGTTGTTTTACTTTCTTTGCTGCCTGCAAAGGCATGAACAGCGTAAAGGCTGTCATCAGTAGGACTATCTTCTTCATTTTGTAATATGATATGTAAGTGGCTGTTTCAGGTTGGATAAAAACTCATCGGCAATCATCTGCCACTGAGCTTGCGAACGGACGTCGTATAGGCTCCACGCTGAACCGAAGTAATAGGTATAGGGTGCGCCCTGATACTTGCTGACAATACCCAGACCGTGATTCTGTTCGCCTTTCAGCATCTTGGTCTCGCTGACCCCCTCAGGATACAAGACAGCCACATAGATTTGTGACTGATGCAGATTGGGATTGTCTGTTGGGTCAGCATACAGAACATAGTCCTTGCCCAGTATCAGATGGTCGTCGCTGTGTAATACGATGCCTGAGACCAGTGTCATCGGTTTTTCGATACCGTCATACCAGACCTTCATGCGGTTGAAGTGAGAACCTCTGTCCAGACTGATGATACGATGCTCGGTGATGCCGTCGGCATTGGGGGCATAGGTCAGTTCTACGGTGAATCGCAAAGGACCGTTGTCGTGTATCTGGTAGGTCTGATAACAGTATGGGAACACCAGTTGGTCATTTTTCAATAAGGCCGGTGCACCACATCCCAGCGAAGGACCGACACCATAGGCATCCATACCATTGCCATGATCCAAATGGAACGAGGTGCGCTGGTCTATTTCCCTGAGCGCCACTTTCTGACCTGCTTTCCGTAGAGAATCTTCCAGAAGATTGCCATCGTAATCCTTCTGATAGCGGTCTTCTACCACCAAATCCGGTGTATTCTTTACCCAGACGTCGATGCCAAACGACTGCTCGCCAGTATTCTGGAGTGCAGGACCATAGACCCGATAGATGCCCAAATCGTTCTCCCAGGTGATATCATCTTTTCGACTGGTATACATCTTTCCAAAGACAAATGACTTGGCTTCAGCGGGCTTGCCTTTTGAAACCGTATAGGAAGCTTTCGCATTGGGGTGTAACGATATATACAGCAGCAACTTTCCGTCGTAGGTCTTCTGGTAGCCTATCTCTTGTCCGGCAGTATTCTCAATCACAAACTCTTCATCGGTGCTGATGCCTAATTGCTGGCAAACCGCTTGCAGATCAACCTCTACCACTTCCTGTCGCTGTTGGTCGCTTTCGTTGCTGAAAGTCAGCAAGACATTACTGGTTTCTAAATATCTGTAGTATTCACAGGCGGCCAACAAAAAAGCACCCACGCCAAAGTTTGCCTGACTGTTGGCGTCAACGGTCTGTCCTGGTATGGCGCGTTCACCGATAGGTTGGACATACCCCACCTTCCCATCCGTCTGTAATGCGATGGTAGAGAGGTAATCCCATGCTTTCTCGACGACAGGTTCAAACTCTTTTTTTGTTAGATAACCGTTGTTGATGCCCCATAGCAGACCATAGCAGAAGAAGGCCGTGCCTGAAGTCTCGTAGCCGGGGGCCTGATCAGAATCCATCATTGAGCGTGTCCAGTGACCATTGGGCTGTTGCAGGCGTTTGACGCCATTGGCCAGATTGACGAATTTTCTTGCAAAGAACGGTTGGTGCTTATAAGTCTTAGGCATATCCTGCAATACCTTTGCCAGACCTGCCAGCACCCATCCGTCGCCACGTGCCCAGAAGTCTTTCTTGCCGTTGGCTGTCTTGTGTTTCGGGTAGACGTATTTCCCGTCGCGGAAGTAGAGGCCCGTCTCATGGTCGAGCATGATGCTGTCACAGTAACAGATGTTCTCATACAATTTGTCCAGATACTTCTCATCCCCCGTCAACTTATACATCTTTGTCATCACAGGCATCACCATATACAGTGCATCAGCCCACCACCAATAGTCGTTGGCCTTCGAGTCCGCCTCGTAGCCCATCACCTCCTTGGCACGGGCTACTTTTTTCTTTTGTGGAGCGAGGTTATAGAGATCAATATACGTCTGGAAACAAATCTGCCAGTCACCAAAGAGTACATAGTCCTGTCCTTCACCATATTGCTTGTATTTCCATTTGGCGGGGTCAGGCTCTGTGGCGCCCTTCCAATTGTTATACTGGGCCCAACGGATGCTATAGTCCAACATCTGCTGGTCTTTTAGCAGCTTATACACCTCCATGTTACCCGTATGGTAAGCGGCATTATCCCAGAAGGCCCTTGTCTCTGCAGGATTGTTGGTCTGCCAATAAGTGTTCACCTTCCTTATTATATGTTTCACTTCACTGCTTGTCCACGACTTTGCGTGAGTGGTCATAGCCGACAAAGTAACCCCTATTAATAACAGTCTTCTTATCATGATATGTCAGTGCTTTTTGCTAACTCTTTTCGTTTGGCCGATCGCTCCGGCAGGACAAACGAGCCGGCAGAGATGACAGCCGACACACTTAGTACCTATCAAACGAGGACGGCGGGTCTGACTGTCGAAGACAATAGCCTGATGGCCACCATCGCTACAAGATATCTCACAACGTCCGCAGCCAATGCACAAATCTTTGTCGAACCTAGGATAGATAATAGTCTCGCGATCCAGAAGGTCGGGCTTTAGGAATTTCGTTACTTGTTCACCAACAAGGTCACTGAGTTGACTGATATCACGCTTGGCCATGTAACGCTGAAGACCAAGGATGAGATCGTCGATGATGCGATAGCCATACTGCATGACGGCAGTACAAACCTGTACATTGTTGCATCCCAGTTGGATAAATTCCAGGGCGTCGCGCCACGTCTCAATTCCGCCAATTCCACTAAGCTCAGTTTTTTTCTGCATTTTTGCAAGTTCTAGTATGTAGCGCAGAGCGATGGGACGGACCGCACGGCCGGAATAACCGGAGATTGTGCGTTGCCCTGCCACCTCTGCCTCGGCGTCCATCGTCACAGACTTGATGGTGTTAATGGCTGAAATGGCATCTGAGCCACCCTCGATACAAGCCATAGCGGGTTCGACGATATGGGTGATGTTGGGTGTCATTTTTGCAATGACAGGTATTCGAACGCTGTTCTTGACGCAGGCGGTAAAGGCCTTTACCAACTCAGGGCTCTGGCCAACATCGCTGCCCATGCCCTTATGTTTCATTTGGGGACATGAGAAATTCAATTCCACAGCATCGCAACCGGCCTCTTCGGCCATTTGGGCCAACTCCATCCACTCCCTTTCGGTCTGGCCCATGATGGAAGCGATGACCACCTTTTGAGGATAGTTCTTCTTTAGTCGATGCAGGATGTCAAAGTCCATGTCCACGGGATTCTCACTGAGCTGTTCCATGTTGCGGAAGCCATAGAAATCACCCTGTGTGGCGTTGTTGTGCATGGCATCGAAACGTGGTGACACCTCCTTAATTTCCTGCATGCAGATGGTCTTGTAGAACACACCAGCCCAGCCGGCTTCAAAGGCGCGCGCCACCATCTCATAGTTGGTGCAGACAGCCGACGAAGCAAGGAAGAATGGATTCTCACACGGTATGCCGCAGAATGTGATGGCGAGCGAAGGTGCATTGACCACAGTCCATTGATTATCTACCATTGACCATTCAAGGGCAACGTCATCGTGATGAATGCTATTCAGCATCTCCTTGATACGGATGGGCCAGTTGTAGTGTATACAGGCCTGTTCAGCCCGTTCCAGGTCGCCATCGGTACAGTCCTTTACCCACTGTAGGGCGGGCTTGTGGTTGTCAAAGCGAATGGCACGGATGGCACGTGCAGGGTCACCTGTCTTGCAAGCTTTGGAACAAGGTGCGTCCTGACAGAGCAGACAGCGGTTGGCTTCTTCGTAGACATTGACCTTCCTGACCTTCACGCCTTTTAGCTTGATATGGTTGTTGTCCAGCGACTCGATGATGGCTAGCGACTCGATATGCTTGACACCAGCTTCGGTTAGCAGTTTGCGGCCGCCTTGGAACTCCTTTTCAATGATGAACCCCATTCCCACAAGCGTGGCTCCAGCCTGTCGGCAGATGTCGACAGCCCCAATGCCTGTATTCCCGAAAGCCAGAAAGTCGTCAACAAAGAGTACACGATCGTCAGCGTTCAGATATTCGCGGCTAATAGTGAGCGTATAGTCTCTTTGCTTTGTGAAGGAACGCCCTTCTGCCATATAGAAATCGCTCATCGTCGATGGTTTTGTCTTCTTGGCAAATACCACTGGCAGCTCCATAATATAGCCCATCATAACTGCCGGAGCAATACCTGAAGCCTCTACTGTCAGAATCTTCGTGGGTTTATCCTGAGCAAAGCGATTCATAAATTCCACTGCGACCTGTTTCATGAGGTAAGGATCCATTTGGTGGTTAATGAAACGATCCACTTTCAGTATGCCGCCTTCTAAACAGTGGCCATCCTGTAGAATGCGATTAATCAAAGTTCTCATAGGCGTTAGTTTTTATTGGTTTTTGTATTTTTAAAGAGCCGACTCAGAAAATGAGTCGGCCCTCTTTTGATGATTGACGATTTTATCGTGCATTAGTGCCTTATTCCATAACGGATTCTTCAGCGAAGTCGAGGACATTCTTGCGGTTAGCCTGCATGCGCTCGTACTCTTCCTTCGAGCCGACGATAATCTTCTCGAACTCGCGAAGACCAGTACCTGCGGGGATGAGGTGACCGGAGATAACGTTCTCCTTCATGCCTTCAAGGTTGTCGCTCTTGCCACGGATAGCAGCTTCGTTGAGCACCTTGGTGGTCTCCTGGAACGATGCGGCAGACATGAACGACTTGGTCTGGAGGGCTGCACGGGTGATACCCTGCAGGATCTGCGTAGACGTAGCGGGCACGGCATCGCGCACCTGCACAATTTTCATGTCACGGCGCTTCAGCATAGAGTTCTCGTCGCGCAGCTTGCGGGCTGTGACAATCTGTCCACGCTGCAAGTTCTCGGAGTCACCGGCGTCGATGACCACCTTCTTACCCCAGATGCGGTCGTTCTCCTCAGCGAAGTCGAGCTTGTCGACAATTTCCTGCTCGAGGAAGGATGTGTCACCTGGATCGTTGATTTGGACCTTGCGCATCATCTGACGAACGATGATTTCGAAGTGCTTGTCGTTGATCTTCACACCCTGCAAGCGATAGACGTCCTGTACCTCGTTGACGATGTACTCCTGAACGGCTGTGGGGCCCTTGATGGCCAGAATGTCGGCAGGCGTGATGACACCGTCAGAGAGCGGTGTTCCGGCACGTACAGCGTCGTGCTCCTGTACCAGGATCTGCTTCGACAGGGATACGAGGTACTTGCGCTGCTCGCCACTCTTTGAGGTGACGACGATTTCGCGGTTACCACGCTTCACCTTACCCATGGTGACCTCGCCGTCAATTTCTGATACGATGGCGGGGTTCGACGGGTTGCGGGCCTCGAAGAGCTCAGTGACACGTGGCAGACCACCGGTGATATCACCACCCTTGGCAGCAGCACGTGGTATCTTGACCAGTGTAGCACCAGTAGGTACAGTCTGTCCGTCTTCGACGACAACGTGACCACCCACAGGGAAGTTATAGGTTCCGACGACCTCACCGTTGGCACCGATGATGTCGCAGGTAGGCACCTTCAGCTTGTCGCGTGACTCGGTGACGATCTTCTCGGTCAGACCGGTGGTTTCGTCAGTCTCGGCACGGAAGGTAACACCCTCGATGACGTCGTGGAACTTCAGCGTACCGGCATATTCGGTAACGATGACAGCATTGAAGGGGTCCCACTGGGCAATCTTATCGCCCTTCTTGACCTCGTCGCCATTGCGGAAGTATAGTGACGAACCATAGGGCACGTTGACGGTAGAGAGCACAATCTTCGTATTGACATCGACGAAGCGCATCTCACCCAGACGGCTGACAACCATCTCACACTCCCGGCCGTCCTCGTCGAAGGGAACAGTGCGCACCTCCTCGAGTTCGATACGTGAGTTGTTCTTAGCCACAATAGAGGCGTTGGCGGCTGCGTTGGCAGCCACACCACCGGCGTGGAACGTACGGAGTGTCAGCTGTGTACCCGGCTCACCGATAGCCTGTGCTGCAATGACGCCGACGGCCTCACCCTTCTGTACCATACGACGGGTGGCGAGGTTACGTCCGTAGCACTTCATGCAGACGCCGTGCTTCGACTCGCAGGTGAGTACCGAACGGATCTCGACGCTTTCGATGGGAGAGTCCTCAATGATCTGTGCGATGGGCTCAGTAATCTCCTGTCCGGCAGCCACGATGAGCTGGCCGGTAGAAGGATGGATGATGTCATGAACGGATACGCGGCCAAGGATGCGCTCGTAGAGCGTAGAGATGACCTCGTCGCCATTCTTCAAGGCTGTGCAGACGAGTCCGCGCAGCGTACCGCAGTCTTCCTCATTGATAATCACGTCGTGTGACACGTCAACGAGACGACGGGTCAGGTAACCGGCATCGGCCGTCTTCATGGCGGTGTCAGCCAAACCCTTACGGGCACCGTGTGTAGAGATGAAGTACTCGAGCACGGACATACCCTCCTTGAAGTTCGACAGAATGGGGTTCTCAATAATCTGAGCACCCTCGGCACCGGCCTTCTGGGGCTTGGCCATCAGACCACGCATACCAGAGAGCTGACGAATCTGGTCCTTACTACCACGGGCTCCGGAGTCGAGCATCATGAATACGGCGTTGAAGCCCTGGTCGGCCTCGGTCATCTCCTTCATCAGCACGTTGCCAAGGTCGTTGTTGATATGTGTCCACGTATCGATGACCTGGTTGTAGCGCTCGTTGTCGGTGATGAAACCCATGTTATAGTTCTCGGTAATCTGCTGTACCTCGGCATTACCTTTCTCCACCAGGTCTTTCTTCGACTCTGGGATGATGATATCATCGAGGTTGAACGACAGACCGGCCTCGTAAGCCATGCGGTAACCAAGGTTCTTGATACCGTCGAGGAACTCACAAGCCTCAGCGAAACCTACGTTCTTGATGACGTCGGCAATGATGTCGCGCAGACTCTTCTTAGAAATAATCTTATTGACGTAGCCCACCTGCTCTGGGATGATGCCATTGACGATGACACGACCTACAGAGGTCTCGACCATGTGCTTGACGGGCTTGCCATCGACGATGTCGTCGACCATCACCTTAACCTGGGCGTGCAGGTCGCACTTACCCTCGTTGTGGGCGATGATAGCCTCCTCGGGACCGTAGAAGGTGAGTCCCTCACCCTTGGCTCCCGGACGGATCTTAGAGATGTAGTAGAGACCGAGCACCATGTCCTGTGACGGAACGGTGATAGGAGCACCATTGGCAGGATTTAGGATGTTGTGGCTCTGCAGCATCAGAATCTGTGCCTCGAGGATGGCCTCGTTGCTCAACGGAAGGTGAACAGCCATCTGGTCACCGTCGAAGTCTGCGTTGAATGCCGTACATGCCAGCGGGTGTAGCTGGATAGCCTTACCCTCGATGAGCTTGGGCTGGAAGGCCTGGATACCCAGACGGTGCAGTGTCGGAGCACGGTTGAGGAGTACGGGGTGACCCTTCATGACGTTCTCCAGAATATCCCAGATGACGGGCTCGCGGCGGTCGACAATCTTCTTAGCCGACTTCACGGTCTTCACAATACCACGCTCGATGAGCTTACGGATGATGAACGGCTTATACAGTTCGGCAGCCATCAGCTTTGGCAGACCACATTCACCCATCTTCAGCTCAGGACCTACAACGATAACAGAACGGGCTGAGTAGTCAACACGCTTACCGAGCAGGTTCTGACGGAAGCGGCCCTGCTTACCCTTCAGTGAGTCAGAGAGTGACTTCAGGGGGCGGTTTGAGTCGCTCTTGACGGCACTCGACTTACGGCTGTTGTCGAACAACGAGTCGACAGCCTCCTGCAACATACGCTTCTCATTGCGCAGGATGACCTCAGGAGCATGAATCTCAATGAGTCTCTTCAGACGGTTGTTACGGATGATGACACGACGATAGAGGTCGTTCAGGTCGGAAGTGGCAAAACGGCCACCATCCAGAGGTACGAGAGGACGCAGCTCAGGCGGTGTCACGGGGATAATCTTCAAAATCATCCACTCAGGGCGATTGATGCCCTTCTCGACACTTGAACGGAAGGCCTCGACAACCTGCAGACGCTTCAAAGCCTCGTTCTTACGCTGCATAGAAGAGTCGCTGTTGGCACGGTCGCGGAGCTCATAGCTCAGCGAGTCGAGGTCGAGTTTGATGAGGAGGTCATAGATGGCCTCAGCACCCATCTTGGCGATGAACTTATTGGGATCGCTGTCGTCGAGCAGATAGTTGTCCTGCGGAATCTGGTTGTCGACAATATCGTTGTACTCCTCTTCAGAGAGCAGGTCGTACACTTGGGCACCCAGAGCAGGATTACCTTCGCCGTCCTTCTTGTTAGCCAATACACCCGGCTGGATGACTACGTAGCGCTCGTAGTAGATGATTGCATCGAGCTTCTTCGTGGGCAGACCGAGCAGATAACCAATCTTATTGGGCAAGCTGCGGAAATACCAGATATGAGCAACGGGAACGACGAGTTCGATATGACCCGTACGCTCACGACGTACTTTCTTCTCGGTAACCTCAACACCGCAACGGTCGCAGACAATACCCTTGTAGCGAATACGCTTATACTTACCACAGGCACACTCATAGTCCTTGGTCGGACCGAAGATGCGCTCGCAGAAGAGTCCGTCACGCTCGGGCTTGTAGGTACGGTAGTTGATGGTCTCAGGCTTAGTAACCTCACCACATGAGTTCTCGAGGATCTCCTCAGGAGAAGCCAGTCCGATGGTTATCTTGGTAAAGTTGCTCTTTACTTTTGTATCTTTCTTGAAAGCCATATTTCAATCTTTAATCTTTAATCTTTAACCTTTAATTTCTCAGATTAGTCCATCTTGATGCTGAGACCAAGACCCTTCAACTCGTGCAGCAACACGTTGAGTGACTCAGGAATACCGGGAGTAGGCATGGGATCGCCCTTGACGATAGCCTCGTATGCCTTCGAGCGGCCCACGACATCGTCAGACTTGATGGTAAGGATCTCCTGCAGCACATGGCTGGCACCAAAGGCCTCCAGTGCCCAGACCTCCATCTCACCAAAACGCTGGCCACCGAACTGTGCCTTACCACCGAGGGGCTGCTGTGTGATGAGTGAGTACGGGCCGATAGAACGGGCGTGCATCTTATCCTCAACCATGTGGCCGAGTTTCAAGAAGTAGGTGATACCTACGGTAGCGGGCTGGTCGAACTTCTCACCAGTCTCACCATCGTACAGATGGGTAGAACAGAGGCGTGGCAGTCCGGCCTTGTCAGTCCACTCGGCAAGGTCGTCGAGCTTGGCACCATCGAAGATAGGCGTAGCAAACTTCACGCCGAGACGCTTACCGGCAGCACCGAGGATGGCCTCGAAGATCTGACCGAGGTTCATACGAGAAGGCACACCCAGCGGGTTCAGTACCAGGTCGACGGGACGTCCGTCCTCGAGGAACGGCATATCCTCCTGGCGTACCACCTTCGAGACGATACCCTTGTTGCCGTGACGACCGGCGAGCTTATCACCGACACCAATCTTACGCTTCTTGGCCACATAGACCTTAGCCATCTGCAGGATACCTGAAGGCAGCTCGTCACCAATGGTGATGGCGAACTTCTTACGCTTATTCTCGGCATCGAGCAGCTTGAACTTCTTCATATAGTTAATGATCAGCTTGGCAATGAGCTCGTTCTTGTGCTCATCGTTGGTCCACTCGCTAATCTGTACGTCGCCATATTCGAGGTTGCGCAAAGCTGCCATCGAGAACTTGGAACCCTTAGAGATGATCTCGGCACCAGTATAGTCCTTGACACCCATAGAAGTCTTGCCCTTAGTCAGGGTGGCAAGCTTCTCGATGAGAATGTCCTTCAAGTCATCAATCTTAGCCTGATGCTCTTCATCAATTTTGGCAAGTGTCACCTTGTCCTGCATCTTCGACTTACGGTCCTTGACGGCACGTGTGAAGAGCTTCTTGTCAATAATGACACCAGTCAGAGAAGGATTAGCCTTTAGTGAAGAATCCTTCACGTCGCCAGCCTTGTCACCGAAGATGGCACGCAGCAGCTTCTCCTCGGGTGAGGGATCGCTCTCTCCCTTGGGTGAAATCTTACCAATCAGGATGTCGCCGGGTTCAACACGGGCACCAACGCGAATGACACCATTCTCGTCGAGATCCTTAGTGGCTTCCTCGCTGACATTGGGAATGTCGGCAGTGAACTCCTCAGCACCTCGCTTGGTCTCACGGACGTCGAGAGAGTACTCATCAACATGAACTGAGGTGAGGATATCCTCACGGACAATGCGCTCGTTGAGCACAATGGCATCCTCGTAGTTGTAACCCTTCCAAGGCATATAAGCCACCAGCAGGTTACGACCCAGAGCAAGCTCACCGTTCTCGGTAGCATAACCCTCGGTGAGGATGTCGCCCTTCTTCACACGCTGACCCTTGTCGCAGATAGGACGCAGGTCGATAGTCATATTCTGATTGGTACGACGGAACTTCGGAATACGATACTCTTTCAGGGCAGGCTCAAAGCTGACAAACTCCTCGTCCTCAGTGCGGTCATAGAGTATGCGGATAGTGGTAGCGTCGACATAGTCGATGACACCATTGCCCTCGGCTGTAATCATGGTGCGAGAGTCCTCACAAACCTGGCGTTCGATACCAGTACCCACGATAGGAGCTTCATTGTGAAGCAGAGGCACAGCCTGACGCATCATGTTCGATCCCATCAGTGCACGGTGTGCATCGTCGTGCTCCAGGAACGGGATGAGTGAAGCAGCAATAGATGCAATCTGCTGCGGAGAAACGTCCATCAGGTCGACCTGTGTAGGAGGCACGACAGGGAAGTCGGCATCCTGACGACACTTGACGACAGGACGGATAAAGGTACCATCGTCACGCAGCGGGGCATTACCCTGACCAATAACGTGCTCAGCCTCTTCCTCGGCAGTCAGATAGACGACGTCATCGTTATTCAGATTGGCCACACCGTTCTCAATCTTACGATATGGTGTCTCGATGAAACCAAGCTCATTGATCTTCGCATAGACACACAAAGATGAAATCAGACCGATGTTAGGACCTTCAGGGCTCTCAATCGGGCAGAGACGACCATAGTGCGTATAGTGTACGTCACGCACCTCGAAACCAGCACGCTCACGCGACAGACCGCCAGGACCCAGAGCAGAGAGACGACGCTTATGGGTCACCTCAGCCAGCGGGTTCGTCTGGTCCATGAACTGCGACAACGGGTTGGTACCGAAGAATGAGTTGATGACGCTCGAAATAGTCTTGGCATTGATCAGGTCTGTCGGCGTAAATACCTCGTTGTCACGCACGTTCATGCGCTCACGGATGGTACGACTCATACGAGCCAGACCAATAGAGAACTGGTTGCTCAGTTGTTCACCGACAGTACGTACGCGACGGTTTGACAGGTGGTCAATATCGTCAACGGTAGCCTTTGAGTTAATCAGCTGGATGAGATACTTGATAATCTCAATGATATCTTCCTTGGTCAGCACACGGACATCCATATCGGTGTCCAGACCAAGCTTCTTGTTGATACGGTAACGACCGACATCACCCAAGTCATAACGCTTGTCTGAGAAGAACAGGTTCTGAATAACCTCACGGGCACTGGCATCATCGGCAGGGTCGGCATTACGCAACTGACGATAGATGTAAAGCACAGCTTCCTTCTCCGAGTTAGACGGGTCTTTCTGCAGGGTGTTGAAGATGATAGAGTAGTCCTGGGCAACAGCCTCGTCTTTGTGTACCAGAATAGTCTGGGCACCACTCTCGAGAATTTCCAGCATGTTGTCATCGGTAATCTCCGTCTCACGCTCCATAATAACTTCGTTACGCTCGATGGATACAACCTCACCAGTGTCCTCATCAACAAAATCTTCGTTCCAGCTCTTCAGCACACGAGCAGCCAGTTTCATGCCGACAACTTCCTTCAGAGCCTTCTTGTTGACCTTCACCTCTTCTGCAAGGTCGAAAATCTGAAGAATGTCCTTATCGGTCTCGAAACCAATGGCACGAAGCAGCGTGGTGACAGGTAACTTCTTCTTACGGTCAATGTAAGCGTACATGACATTATTAATGTCGGTAGCAAACTCAATCCATGAACCCTTGAAAGGAATGATACGTGCGGAATAGAGTAAGGTACCGTTGGCATGCACGTTCTGGCCGAAGAACACACCGGGTGAACGATGCAGCTGGGAGACGACGACACGCTCAGCACCATTGATGACGAATGTGCCATTCTGAGTCATATAGGGAATGGGGCCCAGGAACACGTCCTGAATAGCCATGTCGAAATCCTCATGATCGGGATCCGTGCAATAGAGTTTCAACTTAGCCTTCAAGGGTACGCTATAGGTCAGACCACGCTCCAAACACTCGTCAATGGTGTAACGAGGCGGGTCGATATAGTAATCCAGGAACTCAAGGACGAAGTTATTACGTGTGTCGGTGATAGGGAAGTTCTCGGAGAACACCTTATACAAACCGTCATTCTTGCGTTCCTCAGGCGGAGTGTCTAACTGCAGGAAGTCTTTGAAAGACTTTAATTGCACGTCGAGAAAATCCGGAAACGGCATCGGATTCTTGACGCTGCCAAAGTTTACTCTGTTTTCTACTTGCTTTGTTGCCATAAATATTAATTATTTCTAGACGTTCCAGTTCTTCTAGATCATCTAGGGAAACTAGAAAATCTAGGATAAAAAGACAAAAAATGGTCGGGAACTCTCGACTGGAGAGCCCCCAACCATTAATTATTGTTGTAATCTGAATTACTTCAGCTCAACGACGGCACCAGCCTCTTCGATAGCCTTCTTCAGGTTCTCGGCCTCGTCCTTAGACAGACCTTCCTTGATAGTAGCGGGAGCACCATCAACGAGATCCTTAGCTTCCTTCAGACCCAGACCACAAGCTTCCTTAACGGCCTTTACAACCTGAAGCTTAGCAGCACCGGCCTCCTTCAGAACAACGTCGAAAGAAGTCTTCTCCTCTGCAGCAGCAGCATCGCCACCAGCAGCGGGACCAGCAGCAACAGCAACAGCTGCAGCAGCGGGCTCAATTCCATACTCGTCCTTCAGGACTGTTGCCAACTCTTGTACTTCTTTTACTGTGAGGTTAACCAACTCCTCAGC
>JAEEGG010005805.1_pt1 | contig 29144 bp, 25 predicted proteins | sample 9134161 | NCBI WGS metagenome assembly JAEEGG01 (sample SAMN16246543, study PRJNA631951) | gut metagenome | biome: gut microbiome; feature: rumen; material: CR-attached | host: Bos | place: Iran: Karaj | collected 2018-10 | reverse complement strand
CCCCGAAGCAACATGTAGGCCGCCTACGCCACCCACAATCTATCTCCTGGCTCACCTCCCATCTACTGGAGTGCCTTAAGGTATCAAGCTCCTCCCTCGGAGGGGACTGGGGGGAGATTCTCGGTGATGCCAATGCCCATCCCCGGATTGGTTCCATAAGTGATGCGGGGCTCAATGTCGGCAGCATCGAAAGTCAGTTCCCTGTCAAACACGGCGTCATCGTCGCTCTTCAAGGTCTTCCAATAACTGAGAGCCTTCTCCCACTCTTCACCCTTCGGTGCAAACTCCCTACCCTTTATATAATCAAAGGTCGTCTCGTCGGGAGCCACGAAACCGCCTCGGGCACCCATCTCAATAGAGAGGTTACAAAGCGTCAGACGACCCTCCATCGACATGTTCCTGACCACATCGCCCGCATACTCAACGAAGTAGCCAGTGGCGCCGCTGGTGGTCAGTTTAGCCATCAGGTAAAGGGCCACATCCTTCGCCGTCACTCCCTTCCCGAGCTGACCATTGATGTTGATACGCATCGACTTCGGTTTCTGCTGCAGGATACATTGCGAGGCCAATACCATCTCCACCTCGGAGGTGCCGATACCGAAAGCCACAGCACCCATCGCACCGTGAGTAGAGGTGTGCGAGTCGCCGCAGACAATGGTCATTCCAGGCAAGGAGAGGCCCTTCTCTGGTCCTACCACGTGGATGATGCCGTTGTCCTTCGAGAACATCCCGTAGTAAGTCAGTCCGAACTCGCGGGCATTACGCTCCAGCGCATCCACTTGTGTCTTGCCCACGGGATCAGCGATGGGCTTATCCTGATCGTGGGTGGGGGTGTTATGATCCGGCATACAATAGATCTGTTGCGGACGGAGGCACTTCAGTCCACGGGCACGCAGACCGTCGAAAGCCTGTGGCGTGGTCACCTCATGACAGTATAGACGGTCGATATACAACTGTGTCGGGCCGTCGTCTATCTGCTGCACCACGTGCTTATCCCATATTTTATCAAATAATGTATTCATCTGTAAACTGTAAACTACTCTTCCACCTTAAACTTATTGATACAATCGATATAAGCCTCCACGCTGGCGGTCACGATGTCGGTATTGGCACCGAAGCCATAATAGAGCGAACCGTCGTACTCCACCTGCATGTGCACCTTTCCCACATCGTCGGAGCCCTTTGAGATAGCCTGGATGGTGAATTCCTTCAGCGTCATCTGCTTCATGATGATCTTCTTCAGCGCCTTGATGGCAGCATCCACAGGACCGTTGCCGCTGGCTGCCGCCTCGAACTTCTGACCGCTGATATCGAGTCCGATAGAGGCGACGCTGCGGACACCCTTTCCGGAGGTGACCTGCAAGAAATCGAGTCTGACGGCATGGGCATCGGCCGTATCTGCACCAGCGAGCATCAGCACATCGGCATCGGTAACATCTTTCTTCTGGTCGGCCAGTGCGAGGAACTTCTCATAGATCTTATCCAACTTCTCTTCTTCGAGATCCACGCCGTTCGCATGAAGACGATGTTTCAGGGCGGCACGACCACTACGGGCGGTAAGCACGATGGAGTTGTCGTCGATGCCCACATCCTTCGGGTCCATGATCTCATAAGTGTGTACATTCTTCAGCACGCCGTCCTGATGGATGCCGCTGGAGTGTGCAAAGGCATTTCGTCCCACAATAGCTTTATTGGGCTGTACCGGCATATTCATCAGACTCGAAACCATGCGACTCGTGGGATAGATCTTCGTGGTGTTGATGTTCGTCTCGATACCGAGGCCTTTATGACATTTCAGAATCATCGCGATCTCCTCGAGCGAGGTATTTCCAGCCCTTTCGCCGATACCGTTGATGGTCACTTCCACCTGACGGGCACCAGCCATCACACCGTTGAAGGTGTTGGCCGTCGCCATGCCCAGATCGTTATGGCAATGGGTAGAGATGATAGCGCGATCGATACCATCGACATGTTCCTTCAGATATTTGATTTTCTCAAAGTACTCCTGCGGCAGACAATAACCCGTGGTATCCGGAATGTTCACCACCGTCGCGCCAGCCTTGATAACGGCCTCCACCACACGGGCGAGATACTCGTTGTCAGTCCGACCAGCGTCCTCGCAGTAGAACTCCACATCGTCGACGAACCGCTTGGCGTATTTAGTAGCCGCCACGGCACGCTCGAGAATCTCCTCGCGGGTGGAGTTAAACTTAAACTGGATGTGCTCGTCAGAGGTGCCGATACCGGTATGGATACGTTTGTGCTTGGCGTATTTCAACGCCTCGAAAGCAATGTCGATATCTTTCTCTACCGCCCGAGTCAACGCACAAATCACAGGCCACGTCACAGCCTTTGAGATTTCAATCACAGAGTTGAAATCGCCAGGACTCGACACGGGGAATCCGGCCTCGATCACATCCACGCCCAATTGTTCCAGCGCCTTGGCTACCTGAATCTTCTCTACGGTATTCAACTGACAGCCCGGCACTTGTTCGCCATCTCTCAGCGTCGTATCGAAAATAAACAATCTGTCACTCATCTTTTTTATGTTCTTTTGTTCTTATGTCTAAATCAAAAGCCCTTCACACTCGGAAGTGAGAAGGGCTCTATCTAATTTTCAATGATTAATTTTCAATTATCAATATCTACACGCCTAATCACTTCCGACCACTCCTTGCAGTCGAATAATAATAAGGCCGTTAAGTAGAATCATATCGTTCATGATGTTCTCTTTTTATTGATTTCGGCTGCAAAAGTAAACAATTCTTTTGTAACGAACAAATAATTCGTCACTTTTTTGCGCAAACAGCTTACTTTTTATTCGCGGAGTGGTAAATCTTCAACATGTCAACGGGAATCAAGACCTCCATCGCGCCAATCTTCATCTTGCCGTCGCGACTGCACTTGCGCACCATCTCGTTAATCTCCTCGTCAGTAGCCTCACGACCAATCAACTCTGGGATATTCGTCGGCATACCGATGGCATGGAAGAAACGCTCGGTGGCTTCAATACCCTTCAAGGCCGTGTTGCGCGGGTCGGTGAAATCGTTGGTCACACCCATCGCGTTCACGGCAAACTGCACGAAACGGTTCAGATGCTTATCCATCACATAACGCGCCCATGATCCCCAGATGGCAGCCAAACCGGCACCATGAGTAACACCGAAAAGTCCACTCAGCTCGTGCTCCAGTTTGTGGCAGGCAAAGTCCTTCTCCGTACCGCATTCCGTCAGATCGTTGTGCGACAACGAACTGGCCCACATGATAGCGGCACGGTTGCGGTAATCCTCTGGATTCTTCAACACCTCGAACACAGCGTCCTTGACCGTTCTGAGCAGCGCCTCGGCGATGGCATCAGTCAGCATAGCGTCTTCATACTTCGAGAAGTAACGCTCCATGGTGTGCATCATAATGTCGGTGGCTCCTGCTGCCGTCTGATAGGGCGGCAAGGTATAAGTGCGCTCGGGATTCATGATGGCGAACTTACAACGGCAGAGGTCGCTGTTCACGCCTCGTTTGAGCATACCCTCGTCGTTGGTGATGACACAGCTCGACGACATCTCAGAACCAGCGGCAGGAATCGTGAGCATCACGCCGATGGGCAGACATGCCTGGGGAACGGCCTTTCCATCCCAGAAGTCCCACACATCACCCTCATAAGGTACGCCGTAGCCGATGGCTTTCGAAGAGTCGATCACACTTCCGCCACCAACAGCGAGGATGAAGTCAACACCCTCACGACAACAAAGGTCGATGCCCTCCTTCACCTTCGACAACAAGGGATTGGGCACTACCCCACCCAACTCCACAAAGTCGATGCCGGCCTCGGTGAGCATTTTCTCCACCTTGTCGAGCAATCCTGAACGACGGGCACTACCACCACCATAGTGGATGAGCACCTTCGTGCCGCCGTATTGTTTAATCAACTCCGGAAGTTTTGCCTCCGACTCATGTCCGAACACCACCCGCGTGGGGGCATAGAAATTAAAGTCCTTCATCATGATTTTTGCACTTAAAGAATAATTCTGCTGCAAATTTACGAATTTTTGAAGAGAAATGCCTAACTTTGCGGCATAAAAAATATGAAAAAGATTTTATTCTGCACGATATTACCCCTGGCTGCACTCCTTTCAGCCAGTCTGTTTATGGGCAAACCCACGCCTCATGAACTTCGCCTCAGTCGCACAAAAGGGACAGTCCCCTTTGTGAGGAAATCTACGCCGACGCCTATTCCAGAGGAGGAGCTGAACTACTATATGGAGCGTCACAATATGCAAGACGAGGGTTACGACATGGTTGTCGCTTTTGCTGGTGGCAAGCGTCATCAGGTGGAAATAGACCCAAACGTGCCCCTATGGAATGTCGGCATGTGGAACGGACACCGTCGGGAGGGAACAGCCCTCGCTCTCGACTCTCTGGGACGTACTGTGGTAGGCACCTGCCGCAACGACTCCCTCGAGACTGGTATCAGACTGGACACTCTCGGTAATTATACAGGCGACTTCCTGGAAGAGAAAGCCGAGGGTCATGGTGCCTATACAATCACCGACGAACGCGGTTATTACGAAGGACATTGGGCCAACAACCGTCGTAACGGTTTCGGACTCGCAACAGAAACGAATGCTGAGAATCAGACGAACCTGCGAGTAGGTATCTGGCGCGACGATAAGTTCATGGGCGAGCGGATGCGCTACACCACAGAACGCATCTACGGCATCGATATCGCCCGCTACCAGCACTGCAAGGGGAGAAAGAAATACGCTATCCTCTGGGACAAACTTCGCATCACGAACGTGGGCAAACGCGGTAGTCAGAATGTCAGCGGCACAGCAGACTATCCCGTCTCGTTTGTCTACATCAAGTCGACAGAGGGTACAACCATCCGCAATCAATATTATCTGAAGGACTATACCGACGCCCGCAAACACGGTATCCGCACAGGAGCCTACCACTTCTGGTCGGTACGCAGCAGCGGCGCACAACAGGCACAATGGTTCATCCGCAACACCCTGTTCCGCAGCGGAGACCTGCCTCCCGTGCTCGACGTAGAGCCTTCCGACGCCCAGATAAAGCTGATGGGTGGAGAAGAACAAATGTTCGCGCATATACGCACATGGCTAAGAATGGTAGAGCGTTATACCGGCGTCAAGCCCATCCTCTACGTGAACCAGATGTTCGTAAACAAACACCTCTCGAAACAGGCAGATCTGAAACGCGACTACGGCGTGTGGATAGCCCGCTATAGTGAGTATAAGCCCGACGTAAAACTGACCTATTGGCAACTCTGTCCTGATGGTCATGTGGCTGGTATTCAGGGCGACGTAGACATCAACGTATTCAATGGCTACCAGAGTCAGTTTGAGACATTCCTTGAAGAATCAACGATTAAGTAGAGATAAGCGATGAAGACGGTATTGATATTGGTAGGAAAGACCACAGACAAGCACTTCCAGGCAGGCATCACGGACTACGTGGAGCGCATCAGCCACTATATGCCCTTCGAGCTCGTGACGATACCTGAGCTGAAGAATACGAAGAGCTTGACAGAAGACCAGCAGAAGACAGCCGAAGGAGAACTGATTCTGAAACAGTTGCAAGCCAGCGATACCGTGGTGCTGCTCGACGAACACGGCAAGGAACTGCGCAGCGTGGAGTTTGCCCGTTGGCTGGAACAGAAGCGGAATACCGCGCGTCGCCTTGTGTTCATCATCGGAGGCCCCTATGGCTTCTCACCTGCCGTCTATGCACGCGCCAACGAACAACTGTCGCTGTCGAAGATGACTTTCTCCCATCAAATGATCCGTCTGGTGTTCACCGAACAAGTGTATCGCGCCTGCACCATCATCCGCGGCGAACCTTATCATCACGAGTAACGCACAACTTCTCATCATTCCGACGATATGATATTCTATTTCTCAGGCACAGGTAATACGAAATGGGTGGCTCGACAGATTGCCGACGCCATCGGCGAAGAACTGCTTTATATTCCTGACCTCATCAGAAAGGGGCAGTACGAATACGAATTGCGTGAAGGTGAGCGGATCGGTTTCTGCTTCCCCACTCATGGGTGGCAGCCCCCGAAGATCGTCAGGACCTTCATCCGTCAGCTCCGACTGAAAAGGTCCAAGGATGCCTTCTGCTGGGCATTGACTACTTGTGGCGACAATATGGGTGAGGCGATGACCATCCTGAATAAAGAACTGGCAAAGAATCCGCAATTAAATACAGCCGACGGCCTGCCGCTACAGGCAGAGACACTTTTCTCTGTCATCATGCCTGAGAGTTATGTTTGTCTGCCGTTCATGAAGACCGATACCGAGGAGAAGGAGGCTATGAAGATAGAACTGGCAACACAACAGATACCCCATATCATCCAGATGATCGAGGAACGGCGTCGTGGTATCGAGGAACTGGAAAAAGGTGCCACCCCCCGACTCTATTCTTACGTCATCGGCGGGTATTTCAACAAGCAGATGATTACGGATAAGAAGTTTACCGTTGACGATGACGTTTGTATCAAGTGCGGCAAGTGTGAGAAGATCTGTCCTGTTGATAATATCAAAGGAACACCGCCCGCGTGGCTTCACAACGGACGGTGTACTTGTTGTCTGGCTTGCTACCATCATTGTCCTGTGCATGCTATCAACTACGGAAGCATCACGAGGAAGAGAGAGCAATATTATTTCAATAAACGCGGGGGCCGAAGATAGCCGTACCCACACGGACCATCGTCGAACGTGTCTCAAGGGCGATGGGATAGTCGTCGCTCATGCCCCACGACCGTTCGCAGAAGGCATCATCGTCAGCGAAATACTGAGCCTTCACCTCGTCGAAGAAGTCTGCGGCCGTCTGCATCTCACGACGGATCTGTTCGCGGTCATCGACAAACGAAGCCATCATCATCAGACCGCAGATGCGGACATTCTGCATCTCGCGCCATTCACCCTCGGCAAGGAGTTCACGACAGGCATCGAGCGTCAGCCCGTACTTCGTTGCCTCCTCTGCGATATGCAGTTCGAGAAGCACCTTGATCACCCTTCCGCACTTCTCTGCCTGACGGTTAATCTCCCGCAAGAGCTTCATGGAGTCAACAGCCTCAATCATAGACACATACGGTGCAATGTATTTCACCTTATTGGTCTGCAAATGGCCGATGAAATGCCACTCGATATCCTTGGGCAGCGACTCGTGTTTCTGACGCAGTTCCTGTTCGTGGCTCTCGCCGAAGATACGCTGTCCCTCCTCGTAGGCGGCAAGGATATATTCATTGGGGTGATACTTGGAAATTGCCACAAGGCGTACACCCTGTGGCAATGTGTCCAATACACTATGTAATTTTCCTTTGACGTCAAACATAAGTATGATTTACTGCTCGTATTCTGGTTTGTCGTCAGCCTTCGTTGTCTTATTGTATTCAAAGACGTCCATCAGCGTGGTCTCGGCAACGGAGGCGATGACATAGTCGATCATCGTGCCGCCCATCACCTCTTCGATATTCTTCACAGCACCGTTGAAAGAACCTGCCTGCACGAGATAGGTCACCGTGCTGCGTTTCTCCTTATCCGTCTTCTCGTCGATGGTGATGAACTGGAGCTTGGCCTTATACCACTTGTCGGCCATATCGTCGTCGGAGAAGAATAACTCCTTGTAGGTTGCCTTCTTGATGTCTGCCACGTCGAACTCGCCGCTGATATAGCTGGACATCTCTTCGATGATGCGCTCTTCGGCCTCGCTGAAACTCAGGGCGTCGACGACATAGTTCTCATTCACTTTCTTCTGCAAGCCGTCTTCCATCACTTTCTCATAACGGATCTTGCACTCAAACCAAATAGCTGTTCTTGATCTCATTTTCAATTTATTGTTTTATTTTTTGTTCGGTCTGTATTTATCCGGCTCGATAGGGTCAAGCGGGTCTTGGCCGTACTTGTCCCTGTAACGGTCGTATATGCTCGTCTTACTGCTCTCCGACTGCGAAGAGGTGGATGTCGAAGGTGTCGACGTAGTAGTTGTCGGAAGAGTAGTCGTCGGCGAACTGCTTTGATCAGACTTGGGAGTCGTCGTCGTCTTCTCATCGGGAGCAGGTCTCAGACCGAGATAGTCTTTGTCCATCGCCGCCATCTTCTTATTGGTGATTTTCTCGATGATCTCCGCCGCAATGGCCTGTGTACGGTCTGAACTGAGATTCGTCAGTTTAGCCAGTTCCTGCTGTTTCTTCGCCAGGTCCTCGGTCATCTGTTGCGTTTTGGCAGCGAACACCTTCTGTTCCCCGTTCATCGACTCCGTGTTGTAGACACGTGAGATGATAATGTCTGCCTCCTTCGCGAACTGCTTGCGGAAGATCGCCTCTGCCTTCGCATTATACAGGCGCATCTTCTTCTCGTCGGCAGAGATCGTGTCATTTGACTTCTCTTGGCCCACAATGGCGGCGATGGTCGCAGAATCGAGATCTTCACCGAGACCGATGTAATCGTCCATGTTTTCCTCGAGCAGGTCGGCAGGGATGGGATCATCCACAGGCGCGACATACTCCACAGGTTCTGGACTGGGCATCAGATAGAAGTAGAATCCCACGATGCAGAGGGCGATGGCAAGAGCTGCGACGGCAATGGTCCCCGTCTTACGGACTGAACGTATCTTGTTGATGGCCTGGCGCATGTCCTCTGCCGTCTGGTAACGGTCGTCAGGACTCTCGGCGGTAGCTTTCTCCACGATATGCTTCAGCTCGAAGGGCAGTCCCGACGACTGATAGATCCATGCGATGAAGCTTCCGATGGAGAACACGTCGCTGCGGGCATCGGCACAGCCCCCGGCCATCACCTCTGGTGCAATGAAATCCTCCAGACCATCATAGAGGATGTCGGCACCAATCTTCTCGTAGAACGAACCGTGACAGAGCAGGCGGATAGAACTGTCGCTCTTGCGTGCCAGGATGTTTGAAGGTGCATAGCAGACGTGGAAGATGTTATGGGCATGCAGCTCTTCGGTGATGTTGAAGAGGTCGCGCAGGGTCGATGTGACAAAGTCGCCCTTCGCCACCATCGACGGGTTCTCGTTGAGCACCTGTTCAATGGTGACGTAGTTCCCCACCTCGACGGCGATGGCATAGATGCCGTCGTCACCCTCGTTGGGCGTATAGTGCAGCTGCAGCTTCGAATGGATCTCAGCCAGGGCCTCATGCTCTGCCGTCACACTCTTGCTAAAAGTGATGGCATCAGCCACCTCGTCGTGGAACTCCACGAAGTTGGAGTATTTCCCGTCGATCAGACGCTTATAGAAATAGCCATACGGCAGTCTGACCTTCGTGGTCCTACGGACGTCACGCGTCTCAAGCATTTCCTCGTAATTCATCTTTATTTATTTACGATTTACTGATTTACGATTTACGATTTATTGAATTTCGCTGCAAAAGTACGATAAAAAAGTGAAAAGTGAATAGCGAAAAGTAAAAAATTTGCTGCCGTCACACAAAATTATCCATTATCCATTGTCCATTATCCATTTTTTTTATACCTTTGCACCCAAAAATTTACACAAGATGCCAGAAATATCCGTCCGCGGCGTTGAGATGCCGGAGTCACCGATCAGAAAGCTTGCCCCCTTGGCTGCCGCTGCCAAGAAACGGGGCACGAAGGTATATCACCTGAATATTGGTCAGCCAGACCTGCCCACGCCGCAGGTGGCTCTCGACGCACTGAAAGAGATCGACCGCGAGATCCTCGAGTATTCACCCTCCCAGGGCTACCTGAGCTACAGGGAGAAGCTGGTGAACTACTATGCGAAATACAACATCAGCGTGACTGCCGAGGACATCATCATCACATCTGGTGGTTCCGAGGCGGTACTCTTCGCCTTCCTCAGCTGTCTGAATCCCGGCGACGAGATCATCGTGCCCGAGCCTGCCTACGCCAACTACATGGCTTTCGCCATCTCTGCCGGAGCGAAGATCCGCACTATCGCCACCACCATCGAGGAGGGCTTCTCGCTGCCGAAGGTGGAGAAGTTCGAGGAGCTCATCAACGAGCGCACCCGGGCCATCATGATCTGCAACCCCAACAACCCGACGGGCTACCTCTATACCCGCCGTGAGATGAACCAGATACGCGACCTCGTGAAGAAATACGACCTGTATCTCTTCTCCGACGAGGTGTACCGTGAATATATCTACACAGGCTCACCCTATATCTCTGCCTGTCATCTGGAAGGCATCGAGCAGAATGTCATCCTCATCGACTCTGTTTCGAAACGCTACTCTGAGTGCGGCATCCGTATCGGCGCCCTCATCACGAAGAACGCCAAGGTACGTGCTGCCGTGATGAAGTTCTGTCAGGCACGCCTCTCCCCACCCCTCATCGGACAGATCGTGGCAGAGGCATCCTTGGACACGCCCGAGGAATACTTGCGTGATGTCTACGACGAATATGTCGAGCGCCGCAAGTGTCTCATCGACGGTCTGAACCGCATCCCCGGCGTCTACTCTCCCATACCCATGGGCGCTTTCTACACCGTAGCCAAGCTGCCTGTCGACGATGCGGAGAAATTCTGCCGCTGGTGTCTCGCCGAGTTCAACTATGAGGGTGAGACGGTGATGATGGCGCCTGCCGCAGGCTTCTACACCACTCCTGGTGCCGGCATCAACCAGGTGCGTATCGCCTACGTCCTCAAGAAAGCAGACCTGGAGCGCGCTTTATTCGTCTTGAGAAAAGCCCTTGAAGCCTATCCCGGCCGTGTCGACGAATGAATCTCCCTCTATTCATAGCCAAACGGATCTATAGTGACCAGGGCGACAAGCGCAAGGTGAGTCGTCCGGCCATCCGTATTGCCATCGTGGGCGTCGCCATCGGACTGATGGTGATGATCGTCACTGTCTGCGTGGTGCTGGGCTTCAAGCACACCATCCGCGACAAGGTGGCCGGCTTTGGCGGACATATCCAGGTGAGCAACCTGATGAAATACAACGACATCGATCCATACACCATCTGTGCCGACGACAGCATGATGCAGGTGTTCCGTGCGCAGCCTGGTGTCCGTCACGTGCAGCGCTATACCATCACCCAGGGCCTGCTCAAGACCGACGACGACTTCCTCGGCGTGATGTTCAAGGGCGTGGGACCAGAGTTCGACAGCACCTTCCTCCAGCAGAACATCGTGGCCGGCGAGATTCCTGCCTTCAGCGACTCCACCAGCCGTTACCAGCTCCTGATGTCGAAGATGATTGCCGACAAGCTCCACCTCTCCGTAGGCGATAAGGTGTTTGCCTACTTCATCGGCGACGAGAACGTGAAGACGCGCAAATACACCGTTGCCGGCATCTACCAGACCAATATGACGCGCTTCGACGAGAACCTCTGCTTTACCGACCTCTATGCCGCCAACCGTCTGAACGGCTGGGACGGAGACCGATGTACTGGCGTCGAGGTAACCGTCGAGAACCTGGACAGACTCTCTGTCACCGCAGATGCCTTCATCGACAACGTAAACCGTACGTACGACGGTCACGGCAACCAGATGGTCACCCAGACCATCTACGAGACCTATCCCACCATCTTCACCTGGCTCGAACTGCTCGACATCAACGTGTGGATCATCCTCGTGCTGATGGTCTGTGTGGCAGGCTTCACGATGATCAGCGGACTGCTCATCATCATCCTCGAGCGTACCCAGATGATCGGCATCCTCAAGGCCCTCGGCACCCGCAACAAGACCATCCGCCACACCTTCCTCTGGTTCTCCGTCTTCATCATCGGACAGGGCATGCTCTGGGGCAACATCCTGGGCATCGGCATCGTGCTGCTGCAACAGTACACGGGATTCGTCTCGCTCGACCCGCAGGTGTACTACGTCAGCAAGGCTCCCATGGAGCTGAACCTCCCCCTGATTGCCCTCCTCGACCTCGTCACATTGCTCGTCTGCGTATTCGTCCTGATAGCACCCAGTTACCTCGTTTCACACATCCATCCTGCCAAATCCATGCGATATGAATAAAATTTGTTAATTATTGCACATTTTTTTTGCGAATGTGCAATATTAGCACTACCTTTGCACAATATTAAAACAAATGTGCAATTTTCATGGAGCAATTTAGCAGTTTCAATGCTTACATCCAAAGAGCCGTCACCGAAAACTGGGATCAGGATGCGCTGACCGACTATCAGGGGATCACCCTCCAGTTTCATGATGTCGCCCGTAAGATAGAGAAACTCCATATACTTTTAGAAAACAGCGGAATCAAGAAGGGCGACAAGATAGCCATCTGCGGCCGCAACTCTGCACACTGGGCCGTCAGCTTCCTCGCTACCCTTACCTACGGCGCCGTGGCTGTGCCCATCCTGCATGAGTTCAACGGCGAGCAGATACAGAACATCGTCAACCACTCCGGCGCCAAGATCCTCTTCATCGGCGACTATGCCGTGAAGACCATCGACCCGGAGGCGATGCCCGGTCTTGAGGCCATCATCAACATCCCCGACTTCTCGCTGATGATCAGCCGCTCAGAGTCTGTCACCTACGCACGCGAACATTTGAATATGATGTTCGGCAGCAAATACCCCAAGGCTTTCCGCAAGGAGCATGTACACTACCACGAGGACACCGCCGAGGAACTGGCACTCATCAACTACACCAGCGGCACGACGGGCTTCTCCAAGGGTGTGATGCTGCCCTACCGTGCCATTTGGGGTAACGTCGAGTTCATCATCAGCTGCCTGGGCAGGAAGGTGCGTCCTGGCGACAACCTGCTGAGCATCCTGCCGATGGCCCACATGTACGGTATGGCCGTCGAGTTCCTCTTCGGCTTCTGTCACGGCTGCCACCTCTTCTTCCTCACCCGTCTGCCGTCACCTGCCATCATCGCGCAGGCCTTCGCAGAGGTGAAACCCACGCTCATCGTCACCGTCCCCCTCATCATCGAGAAGATCATCCGCAAGAAGGTGTTCCCGAAGATCCAGAACAACCGCATGCGCCTGCTGCTGCAGATGCCCGTGGTGTCGAAGAAGGTGAAGGAGCGCATCTATCAGGAGGTGTACAAGGCCTTTGGCGGACAGGCCTACGAGGTCATCGTCGGAGGTGCCGCCCTGTCGAAGGAGGTCGAAGAGTTCCTGCTCTCCATCAATTTCCCCGTCACCGTCGGCTACGGCACCACGGAGTGCGCCCCGCTCATCTCCTACTGCGACCACAAGGAGTTCGTCGCTGGCTGCTGCGGCACGCCCGTAGACCGTATGGAAGTGAAGATTGTATCTTCCGATCCCGAGCATATCCCTGGCGAGATCGTCACCCGAGGCACGAACCTCATGCTCGGCTACTATATGAACGACGAGGCCACCCGCCAGGTCGTCGACAATGAAGGCTGGTACCACACCGGCGACCTCGCCACGATGGCACCAACCGGCCATATCTTCATCCGCGGACGCATCAAGAACATGCTCCTCGGCTCCAACGGACAGAACATCTATCCCGAGGAGATCGAAGACAAGCTTAACTCGATGGCGATGGTCGCTGAGAGCGTCGTCATCCAGCGGGGCGACAAGCTCGTCGCACTCGTACATCCCGACAAGGACGAAATCGTGAACTTCAGTCAGGAAGAACTCGAAGACATCATGGAGCAGAACCGTCAGACGCTCAACGAGCAGCTGCCCGTCTACAGCCGCATCGCGGCCATCCAGCTCCACGAGGAGGAGTTCGCCAAGACACCCAAGAAGAGTATCAAACGCTACTTATATCAGAATATCTAATTGCTTATGGAACAGATACCTTGTTTTAACTCATTGATCCAAAAGAGCATCGTCGACAACTGGGACCGCGACGCGCTGACTGACTATAAGGGCCAGACGCTGCAGTTTCATGATGTGGCACGAAAGATTGAGAAACTCCACATTCTCTTCGAGAACAGCGGCATCGTGAAGGGCGACAAGATCGCCCTCGCAGGGCGCAACTCCAGCCAGTGGGCCGTTGCCTTCCTCGCCACGCTCACCTACGGTGCCATCGCCGTACCCATCCTGCATGAGTTCAATGCGGAGCAGATCCACAATATCGTCAACCACTCCGAGGCCCGCCTGCTCTTCGTGGGCGACCACGTGGCCACGATCATCGACCCCATGCAGATGCCGCGACTCGAAGGCATCATCAACAATCCCGACTACTCGCTGATGATCTCGCGCACAGACAAGCTCACCTATGCCCGCGAACACCTGAACGAGCTCTACGGCAAGAAGTTCCCCAAGTACTTCCGCAAGGAGCACGTCAGCTACTACCACGAGCAGTCGCCAGACGAGCTGGCGCTCATCAACTACACCAGCGGCACCACGGGCTTCTCCAAGGGCGTGATGCTCCCCTACCGCGCCCTCTGGTCGAACTACGACTTCGCCGAGCACGTGCTGGGTAAGATCATCAAGTGTGGCGACCGTGTCATCTCCATGCTACCCATGGCCCACATGTACGGCATGGCCTTCGAGTTCATCTTTGAGTTCCTCCACGGCTGTCACGTCTACTACCTCAACCGTGTGCCCTCGCCCGCCATCATCGCCCAGGCCCTGGCCGAGGTGAAGCCCGTCATCGTCATCGCCGTACCCCTCATCATCGAGAAGATCATCCGCAAGAAGGTGTTCCCGAAGATCCAGAACAACCGCATGCGCCTGCTGCTTCAGATGCCCGTCATCTCTAAGAAGGTGCGCGAGATGATCTGCAAGGAGGTGCTCAAGGCCTTCGGCGGACAGATGTACGAGGTCATCATCGGCGGTGCCGCCCTCAACCAGGAGGTGGAGCAGTTCCTCAAGCGCATCGACTTCCCCTACACCGTCGGCTACGGCGCCACCGAGTGCGCACCCATCATCTGCTACGAGGACTGGCACTACTTCGCTCCCGGCTCCTGCGGCAAGGCGGCCTACCACATGGAGGTGAAGATCGGCTCCCCCGACCCGCAGAACGTGCCTGGCGAGATCCTCACCCGAGGACTGAACACGATGCTCGGCTACTACAAGAACGAGGAGGCCACCCGTGAGACCCTCGACCGCGAAGGATGGTACCACACCGGCGACCTCGGCACGATGGACTATGCCGGCAACGTCTTCATCAACGGCCGTATCAAGAATATGCTCCTTGGCCCCAACGGACAGAACATCTATCCTGAAGAGATAGAAGACAAGCTCAACTCCATGACGCTCGTCGTAGAGAGTGTCGTCGTACAGCGCGACAACAAGCTCGTCGCCCTCGTCTATCCCGACTACGACGAAGCTAAGAACCTGAAGTTCACCGCCGACGACATCCGCAACGTCATGGACCAGAACCTCAACGGACTCAACGAGATGATTCCCGCCTACGAGAAAGTTTCCGAAATCGAGATCCGCGAGGAGGAGTTCGAGAAGACCCCTAAGCGCTCCATCAAGCGCTACCTCTACACGTAATTCCATAACATCATATTTAGTATGTATCGAGAGGGTGTGTCAAAATAGGCACATCCTCCTTTTTTATCGCAAAGCCCCGACTTTCTCAAGCCAGGGCTTTGTTATGTCCAAGATTTTTTGTACCTTTGGACCAAATTTCTTAATGCATGGCAAAGATACACTTTCGTCCTTACACTACCAAGCAAATTCTGCTTTTTCCGCAAAGAATCGATGAAAATATTGCGGAAGATGACCCAGTACGTCTCGTAAACGGCCTGATTGACCAGTTGGACTTGACAAGTTTCCGTAAATTATATAAGGAGTATGGCCGCAGTCCTTTCCATCCGCGCATGATGCTTAAGGCTGTCATCTACGGCTATATGAATAATGTGTATTCGTGCCGCAAGATAGAGGAGCGGCTCGTTCGCGACGTGCACTTCATCTGGCTGGCAGGCTACGAGCATCCCGACTACATCACCATCAACCGCTTCCGCAACCGTGTGAAGAAGGAGATCAATGCCGTGTTCACCCAGGTGGTGCTGCTTCTTGCCGAACGCGGGTTCGTGAGTTTGGACGTGGAATACATTGACGGCACGAAGATAGAATCGAAGGCCAACAAGTACACGTCGATGGGAATCTCTACGATTTCCGTGCCGTGCCACGAGGCGAAGACCAGCAGTTCCAGCTCTGCCTCATAGCGGGAGGTCAGCAGACTGAGACCGTGCAGCCGTTTCAGCGGATAGAGCCTGTAGCCCGTCTGCGTGTCGGAAAGCCTCCTGCCCGTCTGCACCCAGAACCAGAAGTTCGAGAACCGGTTGGCGAAATTGCTGCCTTTCGAACGATTGATGCCCTCTTGATTCCTGCTTCCCACAATCAGTGTCCAGGGGTGTTCGCGGTTGGCTTCCAGGAATCGGCTGATCTCCTTCGGATAGTGCTGGCCGTCGCCGTCGAGGGTGATGGCATAGGAGAACCCCATGTCGAGTGCCTTACGAAAACCGGCTTTCAGGGCAGCACCCTTACCACTATTCTTTTCGAGTGTTACTATTGTGCATTGTGCATTGTGCATTATGCATTGTGCATTGTGCATTGAGGATGCTGGCCGTCGTGTCGGTACTGCCGTCGTTCACCACGATCACATCGTCGCACTCCGCCAGCGTCTCCTCCACCACACGGCCGATGGTCCCGACGTTGTTATACGTCGGGATCACCACACAAATACCCCTGTTGCGGAGCGTCTCCTTTTGCCGCTTCTGGTCTACCGTTGACATAATCGGGCGTAAAGATACGACTTTTATTTCAATCCCACAACACATTTTTTATTTTTAATAAAATTAGTCATTTCAAATGAAACTATGAAACTGAAACTTGGAACTACAACCCATCACACGGAACTCATCCACGGGCGAGTCTGAGTTCTGGCACATCTGTCCGTCTTTTTCATTGTAGTTGGAACCAGTGTCGCGAATCGCGACGGTGGTTTAGTCCTCATCGTCCACATGCCTGAACAGTGCATCACGGGTATTCCTGTACCCCAGTGCCTCTGCGATGGCCTCTTAACCACTCTGATGACCAGAAACCGGAGATTATTCGTATCAAGGTCCTCAATACACAGGTGGAATATATCAGAGCCCTCCCTATCCATGAATCACAGAGAGAAATTGAGATTACTGACGAATGGAGCATCTTTGAGTATCGATTGGTTCCCTGCTATAACTTTTATCAGAAGCTGTTATGGAACAGAGAGAAAATCGAAGTCCTATATCCTGTCGCTGTCAGAGAGGAAATGAAAGACATCCTGCGGAAGATGGTTGAGAACTATAAGTAACAAAGACATACAGACACAGAAAAGCACAATATTTGTCTTGTGCATTGTGTCATGCCCTGAAAAACGTTGAATCAAAAACAACGTTTAAAAATGGAGAATAATGAAGACTTAGAGTTACAAGAGCTTGCCCTAAACAAACGAGTGGGTAAACGACAGAAGACATTGGAAGAAAAACGGATGATAGTTAGGGCTCATCTGTTAAATCATGTACCAATTAGCCAACTAAGTGCAAATTTTGGTGTTGACAAGGTGACAATTTGGAGATGGATTCGTACCTTTGCAGACGGAAAGGTGCCTGATGGTAGAAATCTGCGCACCCCAGATGTCAAACCAAATCCGTCTAGTATGTCTAAAAAGAGTCAGAAACCAGTGGAGACCGAGGCTGAGGAACTGGCCCGTCTCAGGGAAGAGAACAAGCGTCTGGCGGAAGCGTTGAAAATGTCCGAGTGGATGAACCACGCCAAGGACGTGATGATCGACGAGGCCGAGAAGATGTTCAACATTCCAATCAGAAAAAAAGCTGGCGCCAAACAGTAACAAAGCTTGCCGCGGAGAAGGTCAAGGGTCAGACCATGGGCCTTCTCTGCCGGCTGTTTGGCAAGAGCTGGCAGGCATACTATCAGTACAGGGACACGTTAAGCAAACAGCGGCTAAAGGAAGAGATGGTTATCCAGTTCGTCAAGGATATACGCCAGCTGGATCCTGGTATTGGTGGCGAGAAGCTTCACTACATGTATCGCGAGCGTTTTGGAGCCGACTATGAGTATATGGTGGGACGTGACAAGATGGAGGCAATCATATCCAAGAACCATCTGAACGTGAGGCTTCCAAGACGTCGTCCTCGCACGACGGACTCTACCCACGGACTCCCTACATATCCGAATCTCGTAAAGGATCTCATACCGATACGCAAGAACCAGTTGTGGGTGACGGACATCACATACATCCCCGTCTGGAATCCTGATGGCAGCTACGACTTCTGCTACCTGTCGATGATTACGGACTATTACACCAAGGAAATCATCGCCTGGTACGTGGGCGAGACGATGGAGGCCTGGTGCAGCGTGGAGTGCCTCATGCAGGCACTGGAGACGCTGCCAGAAGACGAGGCCGCCGGCCTTATCCACCACTCTGACCGTGGCGTACAATACGTCAGCGCCGCATACACGTCACTGCTCGTCGAAGCACGTATCAAGATCAGTATGACGGAGAGCGGAGACCCCAAGGACAATGCAGTGGCTGAGCGCCAGAACAACACCGTCAAGAACGAACTGCTCAAGGACATCAAGTTCCACTTCATAGGCGAGGTCAGAAGGGCAATGGCCAAAGCTGTGGAGTTCTACAACAACGAGCGTCCACACATGTCGCTGAACAACATGACGCCACGTCAGGCAGCCTCATGTAAGGGTAAAATACAGAAAAAATGGATCAGTTACAGAGAAAAGTACCTCGAAAATTTGGAGATTCAAGAAGGAGCATGTACCTTTGCACCGCAAACCCTGAATATGATTGAACGGCTTTCCGCGGAGCCTGTTCAACAAAAACAAGGGTTAAGAGAGAATGATTCAACTTCTGCCAGGGATAAGGATTAAGGTACCAAACATGTATTCAACCTATGGCAGGGTTATAGTAAAAACCATTCAACTTTTTCTAGGGTAGTACAGGTTATTATGGCAGTAAACATTAGTTTCATCTTGGAAAATTTGCAAGTTTGAAGAATAATGGCTACCTTTGCGGCCGAAAAAATGCAAAGGACAATGAGAAAAATTGCAATAATCATGCTGCTGATGATGGCAATGACTGCCGTACAGGCTCAGGAGAAGAAGGGAATGAAGATGGATTTGTGGCCCAAGGGGGCGACGGTTGCCGGTAGGGACAAGGAGGATAGGGCGGAGATAACCGTCTACTTGCCCGACGCGAAGAAGGCGACTGGCAGAGCAGTGGTGTGCTGCCCAGGCGGCGGATATTCGCACTTGGCAATGAACCACGAGGGACACCAGTGGGCTCCGTTCTTCAACAACCAGGGTATCGCATTCATCGTGCTGAAGTACCGCATGCCGCACGGAAAGCCGATGGTGCCGGTCTCAGACGCCGAACAGGCCATCAAGACGGTGCGCAGGAATGCCACGAACTGGCATATCGACCGTACGCAGGTGGGTATCATGGGGTTCTCGGCCGGCGGACATTTGGCTTCAACCATTGCCACGCACGCCACTGGCGAGGCGGCACCGAACTTCCAGATATTATTCTATCCCGTGATTACGATGGATCCGGGGTTCACGCACAAGGGCTCGCACGATAACTTTTTAGGGACGGACCACTCGAAGAAAGAGTGGCGACAATTGGAAGCGGACTACAGCAGCGACCTACGGGTAAACCGTACAACACCCAGGGCCTTCCTCGCGCTGTCGGACGACGACAAGGTGGTGCTAGCGACCAACGGGTTTTCTTATTACGAGCAGCTGTACAAGCACGATGTGCCTGCATCAATACATATCTATCCGACGGGAGGACACGGCTGGGGATACCGCGAGAGCTTCGAGTATCACTACCAGATGGTCTTCGAACTAAAAGGGTGGTTAGAGAGTTTTTAATCCGTGCCAATAAAAGAGGCAACCATTTGGTTGCCATTCTTTGTGTCGACACTTGGATTCGGACCAAGGACCCCCACCATGTCAAGGTGATACTCTAACCAGCTGAGCTATGCCGACAAATTTCGTTTTGCGGGTGCAAAGGTAATTCTTTTAATTGAGAATTGAGAATTGAGAATTGAGAATTGAGAATTTTTAACGTTTCCGCTAGATATTATTGGAAACGAACATGAATAATGTGAATAATTTTATCCACGAATATGAAATTATTTATTCGTTATTATTCGTGAGTTGATTATTCATATTATTCACATTCGTTTCTAAATACTACAACAATTTTTTGATTTCCTGTTCGAGATCCTTGATACTGGCGGCACGAGAGACAATGTTGTTGCCGCGGTCGATGAGGAAGAAGTCAGGAATGGTCATGACGTTGTAAAGCATCACGCGCTGGGAGTTGACGCCATCGGCATCTCGTACACTGACCCAGGGCAGGGCCTCAGTCTGCTGCTTCCAGAAGTGCTCATCGGGGTCAAGGCTCACCTGATAGATCTCCAAGCCCTGGGCGTGGTACTTGTTATAGAGCTCACGGAGGGAGAGGATGCGTGCGGGCGACTCCTCCATGGCGAAGACGTGGAAGTCGAGCAGCACCACCTGACCTTTCAGGTTGGTGAGATGGCGGATCTGACCCTTGTTGTCGGGCAAGGCGATATCGAGCACACCAGCCTCGTTAACCTTGCTGGCATCGACCTCGAGATCCTGATTCTGGGCGGCGACGATGCGCTGGTTTTTCATGCCCTCGATAGCGATGTTATGCAGGTTCTGACCACGCTCGGCATGGGGGTAGTAGGTGTCCCAGCTGGTGGCGACGGCAGCGAAGGCCCTGATGTCGTCCTTCTCGGTACGGGGATTGAAGATGAGCCACTGGCCGAGGGTCTGGAAGAGGGCGAAGTAGGCATAGGCCTTGTTCGGCTCCTTGTAGATGTAGTTCTTGGTCACATCGTCCTTATAGGCGCTGATCAGACTCTGGATACTGTCGCCGATGACTTTCACACCAAGGGCGGTATGCTGTTGCAAGGCGATGACGCGCGCCTGGAGATCCATCTGCTTCAGCGTGAGCTCGCGGATCTTCTCGCAGTTGTCGGAGCCGCTGACGGTATAGTGGGAAGCCATGCCGGGGTATTCAGCCTTCACCTGTACGGTCTCGGTGGAGTCAATGCAGACGTTGATAATCTGGTCGACGATGCGGAGACGATAGAACTCTGGAGCATCGGTGGGGTCACCGCTGAAGGCGAAGCTGCCGTCTGAACCGAGCTTCACGGAGTCGAGCACCTGGATGCCCTCCAGGCCGACATTCTCAAAATAGAGCACTGAGTCGCCGGCATTCGCTATCTGGCCCTCGACTTTAAACTTATTGTTGCTGCACGAGGCTGCTGTCATTGCGGCCAGCACGACAGCGGCCACCTTGAAAATATGATTCATTATTTAACTACTATTTACGATTTACAATTTCGGGTGCAAAGGTAGTAAAAAAAACACAGATTACGAAGATTACGAAGAAAAATAAGAAAAAAAAACGTAAAATATGCCCCTTTCTTCGTTTATTTATAATATAATGTGTAACTTTGCGCCGATTTTTAGCGACCACGACGTTATGGTCGCACTTATTTTTATATTTTTTAGATGTTTTAAACAAGATGAACGTAATTACAAAGACCATTCAACTGGCTGATGGAAGGACCATCACCATTGAAACCGGGAAAGTGGCAAAACAGACCGACGGCGCCGTCATGCTGAAGATGAACAACACCGTGCTCCTGGCCACCGTTTGTGCCGCAAAAGATGCAGTTCCCGGAACAGATTTCATGCCGCTGCAGGTAGACTATCGCGAACAGTACAGTGCCGCAGGCCGTTTCCCCGGTGGATTCACCAAGCGCGAAGGCAAAGCCTCAGACAATGAAATCCTCACATCACGACTGGTGGACCGTGTGCTCCGTCCACTATTCCCAAGTAACTATCACGCAGAAGTATTCGTCAATGTCATGCTGCTCAGCGCCGACGGTGTTGACCAGCCCGATGCCCTTGCCGGATTTGCTGCCTCTGCAGCCCTGGCATGCTCGGATATTCCTTTCGAGTGTCCCATCTCGGAAGTGCGCGTTGCCCGTATCAACGGGGAGTATGTGATCGATCCTACCTTCGAGCAGATGAAGGAAGCCGACATGGACATCATGGTCGGTGCCTCGGCTGAGAACATCATGATGGTGGAAGGTGAGATGAAGGAGGCCAGCGAGCAGGATCTGCTGGGTGCCCTCAAGGCTGCCATGGACGCCATCAAGCCCATGTGTGAGCTGCAGGCCGAACTGAGCAAGGAGCTCGGCAAGGACGTGAAGCGCGAGTACGACCACGAGGTGAACGACGAGGCGCTGCGCGAGCAGATGAACAAGGAGTGCTACCAGCCCGCCTACGACGTGACAAAGCAGGCCCTGGAGAAGCAGGAGCGTGCTGAGGCATTCGAGAAGATCCTCGCCGACTTCAAGGAGAAGTTCTTTGCTGAGCATCCGGAGATCACCGACGACTCTGAGATCTCGAAGGACGAGTACGAGGCTATGATGGAGCGTTACTACCACGACGTGGAGCGCGATGCCATGCGCCGTTGCATTCTCGATGAGGGTATCCGTCTCGACGGTCGTAAGACCACCGACATCCGTCCCATCTGGTGCGAGGTCAGCCCCCTGCCCATGCCTCACGGATCAGCTATCTTCACCCGTGGCGAGACACAGTCGCTCTCGACCTGTACCCTCGGCACAAAGCTCGACGAGAAACTCGTCGACGACGTGCTGGAGCATGGATACATGAAGTTCCTGTTGCACTATAACTTCCCCCCGTTCTGTACGGGTGAGGCTAAGGCCCAGCGCGGTGTAGGCCGTCGTGAGATTGGTCACGGACATCTGGCTTGGCGCGGTCTGAAGGGTCAGATTCCTGAGGACTTCCCTTACACAGTCCGTCTGGTAAGCCAGATCCTCGAGTCTAACGGTTCTTCTTCTATGGCTACCGTATGTGCTGGTACCCTCGCCCTGATGGACGCTGGTGTACCCATGAAGAAGCCTGTTTCTGGTATCGCTATGGGTCTGATCAAGAACCCCGGTGAAGAAAAGTATGCTGTGCTCAGCGATATCCTCGGCGATGAGGACCACCTGGGAGATATGGACTTTAAGACCACCGGTACGAAGGACGGTCTGACAGCCACCCAGATGGATATCAAGTGCGACGGCCTGTCGTTCGAGATTCTCGAGAAAGCTCTCATGCAGGCCAAGGCTGGCCGTGAGTATATCCTCTCAAAGCTGACGGAAACCATCGCCGAGCCGCGTGCAGAGTTCAAGCCGCAGGTGCCCCGCATCGAAGCCTTCGACATTCCCAAGGAATTTATCGGTGCCGTCATTGGCCCGGGCGGAAAGATCATCCAGCAGATGCAGGAGGATACAGGTACCGTCATCACCATCGACGAGGCCGACGGTGTGGGTCATGTGCAGGTCAGTGCTCCCGATAAGGAGAGTATCGATGCCGCCATCGCGAAGATCAAGGCCATCGTGGCCATCCCCGAGGTGGGTGAGATCTATGAGGGTACCGTCCGCTCGATCATGCCTTACGGCTGTTTCGTGGAGATCATGCCCGGCAAGGACGGTCTGCTGCACATCTCCGAGATCGACTGGAAGCGCCTCGAGACTGTCGAGGAGGCCGGTATCAAGGAGGGTGACAAGATCAAGGTGAAGCTGCTGGAGATCGACCCGAAGACTGGTAAATACAAGCTTTCTCACCGTGTGCTGATTGAGAAGCCAGAGGGCTATGTGGAGCGTCCTGCCCGTGAGCGCAGCGAGCGTCGTGAGCGTCCTGAGCGTGGAGAGCGTGGAGAGCGCCGTGACCGTCGTCCGGACCGTGGCGACCGTCGCAATGGCGAACGTCATGGTGACCGCCGTCCCCGTCCCGAGCAGCAGGAGGCACCCGCTGAGCAGCCCGCCAAGAAGGACTTCAGCGACTCACTCGACGACATGGACTTCTAATAGTCAATGATTCATATGAAGCGCCGGGATGGTCAGTCCCGGTGCTTTTTCAAATAAAAACACTTCAGTATGAAGATTAATTTGCTACAACTGTTTGAGGAGACTGTCGGGAAGTTCCCGAAGAAAACGGCTGTGATTGATAAGGACAGGGAAATCAACTTTTCCGACCTTAACAAGAAGGCTCTGCTGACGGGTGAGAGGATAGCCCAGCTGGGTATTCCCCAGAACAGGCCCGTCGGTGTGTTCCTCGACAAGTCGATAGAGAGCGTTTATGCCGACCTCGGTATTCTCTATGCGGGTGATTTCTACATGAACCTCGACATCAAGACCCCTGCCGAGCGCATCAGGAACATCATCCAGCTGGTAGAGCCTGCCGCCATCATCTCCACACAGGTACAGATCAAGAGTATCGCCGCCGTCATCCCCGACAGCGTCAAGCTGATCCTGCTCGAGGAGACTGACGATGCCATGGCCATCGACGTACAGATGCTCTCCAAGCGCAGGGCCACCCTCATCGACACAGACCCCTCGTGCATCATCAACACATCAGGGTCGACAGGTACGCCCAAGGGTGTGGTGCTCAACCATAAGAGTTTCTTCGATTTCATCGACTGGAGTTTAGAAACATTCGGCTTCGGAGAAGATCTCGTGATGGGTTCACTCTCGCCGATCGTGTTCGACATCTACAGCTTCGAGCTCTGCATGCTCATGGCAAAGGCCAGCACCCTCGTAGTGCTGCCAGCCCATCTCGCTGCCTTCCCCGCGAAGATCCTCGAGGTGCTGGAGAAGCATCAGGTGAACTTCCTTTTCTGGGTGCCCACCATCATGGTGAACATCGCCAACATGGATCTGCTCTCTGCCTTCAGGCTCGAGAGCCTCCGTACGGTGTGGTTCGCCGGCGAGGTATTCCCCACTAAACAGTTCAACTATTGGTATCACCATCTGCCGCAGGTGACATTCGCCAATCTCTACGGTCCCATCGAGATTACCCTCGACTGCACCTATTATATTATTAATAAGGAGATTCCCGACGAAGAGCCGCTGCCTATTGGCTATCCCTGCCACAATACCGACATCCTGATCCTCGACGACGAGGACAAGGCCGTCAGTGAGCCGGGAGTTGAGGGAGAGCTCTGTGTCAGGGGCACGTCGCTGGCGATGGGTTACTATAACAACCCGGAGAAGACGGCTGCCGCCTTCGTGCAGAACCCGCTGAACAAGGCCTATCCCGAACTGATCTACCGCACAGGTGACATCGTCTGTCTGAACGACGAGGGACTCATCATGTTCAAGGGCCGGAAGGACAACATCGTGAAGCACATGGGCTATCGTACCGATCTGGGCGAGATAGAGCACGTGATCATCAACACGCTGAAGCTCGTGAAGAACGGCTGTATCGTCTACAACCAGGCCGAGAAGCAGATCACCCTCTTCTACGAGGCTGCCGAGGAGATTCCCGTGCCGCAGTTCCGCATGGAGATCGGCAAGGTGCTGCCCAAGTATATGATACCTACGGTCTACCACCGTCTGGAACAGCTGCAGCGCAACACCAACGGCAAGATCGACCGCCTCTTCTATAAGAAAGAGGTTAATTCGTGAAATTCGTGTAATTCGTTGTTTCATTATTATCTGTGGTTCAATGAAAGAAAAAATAATTGAGATTCTGAAGACCATCCGTCCGGAGTATGACTTCAGCGGCGATGAGGACTTCATCGAGGCAGGCATGCTCGACTCGTACGACATCGTGACGCTCGTCACGAATATGGAGATCACCTTCAACTTCCGCATCGACGGCACGGACGTCGTTCCTGAGAACTTCGGTTCCGTCGACAGCATAGTAGCCCTCTTGGAGAAGTATGGCGTACATTAGTTATCTTGAACTCCCCAAGCACTGGGGACTGGAGAAGGGCGACAGCGTGCTGCTCTCGTCTGACATCATGCAGCTCACCTTTACCAGTATGCGTAACGGTGAGCGCTTTGATCGTGACAAGTTCCTCGAGGCCATCCTCGACACCATCGGTCCCGACGGCACCCTGCTCATCCCGACCTTCAACTGGGATTTCTGTCACGGCGTCGCCTTCGACTATCACAAGACCCCCTGTAAGACGGGTACGTTGGGTACCGTGGCTCTGAATCATCCCGCTTTCCGCCGCACGCAGCATCCCCTCTATTCCTTCGCCGTCGCCGGCAAGGACCAGCAGCTGCTCTGCGACATGGAGAACGTCAGCTCCTTCGGCGACGACTCGCCCTTCGGCTACCTGGAGCACTGTCACGGCAAGAACGTGCTCATCAACCTGCACTACACTGACTGCTTCACCTTCGTCCACCACATGGAGGAAGTATGCGGCGTGAACACCTACCGGTTCCCCAAGACCTTCACAGGCCAGTATATCGATGCCGAAGGCCGTGAATCCACCCGCAGCTACTCGATGCTCGTACGTTCCTACGAACTCTACGAGGAGACCGACCTCACGCTGATCGGCGAGAAACTGGAGAATCCGTGGCGCCCTGACGATGCATCGGAGATACAGGCTCCCGCTGCCCGTCTCCTTATCCTCAACGACCTGCCCTACCGCATCGTCGACCTCGCTGCCGCTGCGCCTGTCATCGCCGATGACATCCTCCACAACGCCAGCCGCGGCCTCTGCAAGCATAAGATGCAGTAAGAAAGAAAACAAACATCCAACAGACTATGATAAGAAAACCTTTATTGATGCTGCTGATGATGCTGGGCATCGTCGTGGCAAAGGCGGACACCAAGCGTGTGCTGTTCGACGCAGGATGGCAGTTCACGCAAAACGGCAAGACTGTCAAAGTAGACTTACCCCACGACTGGGATATCTATGCCGGTCCCGATGCCAAGACAGGAGCTACGGGCACTGGCGGCGGCTGGTATCCCGGTGGCAAGGGCGAATACCGGAAGACGTTCAAGACACCTGAAGGTGAAGTCGTCAGACTGCACTTCGAGGGTGTCTATCAGAAGGCAGAGGTCTTCATCAACGGCCAGAAGGCCGGACAGCACGCCTACGGCTATACCCCCTTCACCGTCGACATCACACCTTATTTATATAAAGAAGGCGATAACGAGGTATTGGTCAAGGTGGACAACTCCGAACAGCCTAACTGCCGATGGTACAGCGGTTCCGGCATCTACCGCCACGTGTGGCTCGTCACGAGCCCTGCCCTCCACATCGCGGAGAACGGTGTCTATATCAACACCCCATTGGTGGACGACGAGGCGATGGTACGGGTGGAGGTGACCGTCGAGAATGCCTCCGACGTCGAACGTACCGCCACTGTGATGGTAGGTGCGGAGACGATGCCGATCACAGTGCCTGCCAAGGGCTCTGAGACCGACACACTGGTCTTCTTCGTCCAGAATCCCAAGCTCTGGTCACCCGACACGCCCATTCTCTATGAGGTACGGGCCATGCTGCAGGAACAGGGTAAGACGATCGATAGTCAGCTGGCCCGCTTCGGCATCCTCAATTTTTCCTACGATTCACGGATGGGCTTTATGTTCAACGGCAAGATAACGCCACTCAACGGTGCCTGTGTGCATCACGACGACGGCATCCTCGGGGCGATGGCCTTCGATGCCGCCGAGATCCGCAAGGTCCGCCAGATGAAGGACGCCGGCTTCAACCTCATCCGCACCTCCCATAATCCGCCCTCACGAGCCTTCCTCGATGCCTGCGACTCGATAGGCATGCTCGTCATCGACGAGGCCTTCGACGGCTGGCGCCAGGCAAAGACACCCTACGACTACTCCACGCTCATCGACTCCTGCTATCGTGAGGACATCCATGCGATGGTCAGGCGCGACAACAATCACCCCAGCGTCATCTGCTGGAGCATCGGCAACGAGGTGATGGAGCGCAAGGACATCCAGGTCGTCACCACCGCCCGGAAAATGAAGCAGGCCATAGAAGACTACTACTGCGAACGTCCCGTCACCGAGGCTCTCTGCTCATGGGACAGCGACTGGGAGATCTACGACCCCCATGCCGAGGTACTCGACATCGTGGGTTACAACTATATGATCCACAAGCACGCCTCCGACCATGAGCGTACCCCTGAGCGCGTCATCCTCCAGACGGAGAGCTTCCCCCGTGATGCCTGGAAGAACTGGCAGATCGTCGACGAATATCCCTACGTCATCGGCGACATCGTATGGACGGGTCTCGACTACCTCGGAGAGTCCGGCATCGGACGCTACTACTACGACGGCGACACCCCTGGCGAGCACTATGTCGAGGGAGGACAGCCCGAATGGCACGGGGCCTACTGCGGCGATGTGGACATCACCGGCTGGCGCAAGCCCATCTCCCACTATCGCGAACTGCTTTGGAACCGTGAGACAGCCCCTGCGCTCTATATGGCCGTGAAGGAGCCTAACGGCTACTACGGCACCATCCGTGAGACCGCCTGGAGCGTATGGCCCACCTGGGAGTCCTGGAACTGGAAAGGCGGTATCGGCCCGAAGGGCGAAACCGTTCCCAGTTGGGAAGGCAAGCCCATCGAGGTGGAAGTCTATACGAGCCTCCCCGCTGTCCGTCTGTATCTCAACGACCAGCTCGTCGGCGAGCAGCAGTCCGCTGAGTGCAAGGCCGTCTTCACCCTGCCCTATCAGCCCGGCACCCTCAGGGCCGAAGGAGTGACGGAAGAAGGCAAGACCGTATCCGTCAGCCTCTCTACGGCAGGAGAGCCTGCGCAGATCCAGCTGACAGCAGACAAAACCACGTTCCTCGCCGACGGTCAGGACCTTGCCTATGTCACCGTGGAGATTCTCGACAGTGAGGGCCGTGTTTGTCCCGATGCCGCCATCCCGCTTACGGCCACCGTCAAGGGTGCCGGCAGCCTCCTCGCCTTCGCCAGCGCCGACCTCAAGGATACCGGTGTCTATACCGACCAGCGCTGCACCACCTGGAAGGGCCGTGCCCTCATGGCCGTCCGCTCCTCAGCCAAGTCCGGTAACATCAGCATTCATGTTCAGGGCAAAGGTCTCAGCCAGGGAGAGCTAAAACTCAATACCATTAACAGACGATGATGATGTTGTATGTTAAATAATCATAAAACTTATATTCCTCCCATATATAAAAGAGGTGCGAACGGAAAAATGTTCGTACCTTTGCAGACCGATTATTGGGGAGAGACTTAGAATCCCCGTGGATTGAAGTGTGAATAGCGGCGTCTTTGGCCGGGCGCAGTGGTTCGTGAATCGTCAGTCCAGAAAGCCTGGAGGGAGTAATCCCGAAGGGGACGTTCGTTAGACTTGCAGCCGGGTTTAGACTCT
>JAEEGG010005802.1_pt1 | contig 29153 bp, 20 predicted proteins | sample 9134161 | NCBI WGS metagenome assembly JAEEGG01 (sample SAMN16246543, study PRJNA631951) | gut metagenome | biome: gut microbiome; feature: rumen; material: CR-attached | host: Bos | place: Iran: Karaj | collected 2018-10 | reverse complement strand
GAACAACGCTTATCTGGAAAACGGATACGAGCATTGGGATTACACCGAGAATGCTTTCAAACCTCGCACATACGAGGCTCCAATGAACCTGATCACTTATTCTGGAAATGCTGAGTTCGATGTCTTCCAGACCATCAAGGATGTGCCGGCTGGACTCTACAAACTGACTGTCAACGCTTTCTATCGCGCTGGTAGCCTCGAAGACGAAATGGCGGCTATCGCTGCGGGTACAGAACTGGAGAAGCACCTGGCATTCTATGCTGAGGTTGGCAACGATGTGTACAGCAAGAAGGTGATGAATATCTCTGAGGGTGCATCAGCAACAAGTCATAACGAAGGTGACGCTCAGCTGGCTGACGGCAAATATGTGCCCAACAGCGCTGCTGGCGCTCGCGACTGGTATATTGCTGGTGAATACACCAATGAGTTGCTCTTCAATGTGTTCGAGGATGGAACGACTGTGATTGTCGGCCTTGATAAGGCAGTTGGTCTGCCCAGCGACTATTGCCCTGTTGGAGCATGGCATCTCTATCGTCTTGGCGATCCAGATGAGTCGCAGGCTACACCCGACAACAACAGCGATGTGAGCTATGAAATGGTGGCGTTGACACGGGATGACTACCACAACTGGACTGCACCTGATGCTACAGGAGAAATCACGGCAACTGCACCATACTGCCTCTATGAAATCGGTACACCGGCTGGCAATATTTATGGCGACAGCAATGTGGCTGCCAACAACTATGCCGACCTCTCGGATTGCTACTATCTGGTTGTGAATGCCACCAGTGGAGCTCCACGATTCCTGCTCAACCGTCCTACAGACGACAGCCAGGACTACATCAACATTCCTAACAATGCTGAGCAGACTGCCAAGTACATGACTTCAGAGGCTGAAGAGGATGGTTCTACCACTTACTACATCGACGTGAAGGCTATTGTGGCTGACTATGGATTCTGCCACCTCAACGCCATCAAGGGTGCCAACTGGAATGATGTGAATGTGGCACAACTCTACGTGCTGCGTCTCGCTTCCAATGAACCTGATGTTTACACGGGTATCGTTGAGCAGACTCAGTCGCATCCTGTGGCTGGAGTGATGGGTACTACTGTGTCCGACCAGACAGTGACAATCGAAACTGCTGAAGATGGACTGACTGCCAACATCACTTTCTCTGGATTTGACCTGCCAATGGCCGCTCTTGGTTCATTCCCAGAGTTCACCATCGAGGGTGTAAAGGTTGAGACAGCTGAGGACGGCACCATTCACTATTCAGCCGAAGGCTTCGTGGTTTCCACTCAGATGGGTCAGATGACTGTTGGCTACGCAGGTACACTCGAAGGTGAGCAGGCTGGCGAAGATGCTACACCAGTATTCAAGCTGACGCTCCAGAACGCTACAACCGACGAGGTTTACTTCGGCGCCGACCAGGCTGCAATCGATGCTTACAAAGCCGCTCACGAAGAAGAGGAATGTCTCTACACTGTGGGTGCTGAGGATTTGAGCGACGGTTACAAGGGTGACGTTGGTCCTGCTCTGACCGTTCAGAACGGACAGACCGCTCACTTCGAATTCAAGAACATTTCAAAGGCAGAGGCTAACTATCAGAACTGGGTACTTCTCGTGAACGAGAACAGCGAAGAGAAGATAGCTCTCCGTGCAGACAACTGGGAGAATGTTTCTTGGGGTAATGAAGGTTGCGTCAGCGACTACAACTGGGATACCTTCACCAGCGACATGAACGGTTCTACAGTAGCTATGGACGTAGCTTACCTCGATGGTAAGGTGACAATGACTGCAGTCATCACTACTGCTGATGGTACAACTTACAACTACAGCTATACTAAGGACGGCTTCACCGCTGAGTCTGTAGATGTAGCACTGTCAGAGGAGGCTGCTCACCTTGTAGTTTACAAGGCTGAGGTTGAAGGCGAGTCTATTCCTGTAGGTATTTCTGGTATTGCTTCCGGCAATAACGGCAAGGTACAGAAGGTGCTCCGTGATGGCAAGATTGTCATCGTCAAGGGCGAGAAGGAATTCAACGTGAACGGTGCCGCTATCAAGTAAGAGAGCGCGCTCAACAATATGAAAAGAGGGCTTGGCGATTGCCAAGTCCTCTTTTTTCTTGGGATTTCGTTATATCGGGATATCGGGATAGGAGATGTGTTATTTTGCGATGAGGAGGAAGTAGTTCTTCTTTCCTTTCTGTACGAGGATGTACTTGCCATCGAGCAGGTCGTCGGTGTTGATGACGCGGTCGAAGTTGTCGAGTTTGTCCTTGTTGATGCTCACACCACCGCCTTGGGTGAGTTTGCGCATCTCGCCCTTGGAGGGGAAACATGGGGCTTTCTCCACACAGAGGTCACCAGCCTTGATGCCAGCCTTGATATCGTCGAGAGCGACTTCAAAATGTGGCACTCCGTCGAAAACGTCGAGCAATGTGCGCTCATCCATCTTAAGCAGGCTCTCCTTAGTGGCTTTGCCGAAAAGGATGTTGGAAGCCTCCACAGCCATGTCGTAGTCCTCCTGTGAGTGCACCATGATGGTGACCTCTTTGGCGAGTCGCTTCTGCAGCACGCGTCGGCCTGGGTCTTGTTTGTGCTCCTCTATGATGGCGTCGATTTCCTCCTTGGTGAGTGAGGTGAAAATCTTGATGTACTTCTCTGCATCGTCGTCAGCCACATTGAGCCAGAACTGGTAGAAAATGTATGGGCTTGTGTATTCGCGGTTGAGCCAGATGTTGCCTTTCTCGGTCTTACCGAACTTCTTACCGTCGGACTTGGTGATGAGGGGGCAAGTGAGTGCATAGCATTCTTCACCGCTCATGCGTCGGATGAGTTCTGAACCTGTGGTGATGTTTCCCCACTGGTCGGCGCCGCCCATCTGCAGTTTGCAGTTCTTGTTCTGATGGAGGTAGTAGAAGTCGTAAGCCTGGAGGAGCTGGTAGGTGAACTCAGTGAATGACAATCCGTCGCGTGCCTCACCATTGAGTCGCTTCTGTACCGATTCCTTGGCCATCATGTAGTTGACGGTGATGTGTTTGCCGATGTCGCGTGCGAAGTCGAGGAAGGTGAAGTCCTTCATCCAGTCGTAGTTGTTGACCAGTTCGGCCTTGTTGGGCTCATTGCTCTCGAAATCGAGGAATTTAGCCAGTTGCTTCTTGATGCAAGCCACATTGTGACGAAGTGTCTCCTCGTCGAGTAGGTTGCGCTCCTCGCTTTTTCCTGAAGGGTCGCCAATCATACCCGTAGCGCCACCGATAAGGGCCATGGGTTTGTGACCGCAGCGCTGGAAGTGACGGAGCATCATCACACCGCAGAGGTGTCCGATGTGGAGTGAATCGGCAGTGGGGTCGATGCCTAAGTAAGCCGTAACAGGCTTTTCCTTCTCAAGCAGTTCTTCCGTACCAGGCATGATGGTGTGAATCATGCCACGCCATTTCAATTCTTCTACAAAATTCATTGATTTGTGATATTTAGATGGTTGTTTTTGAAATTTCGTGCAAAGTTATATCTTTTTGTTGGGATAAGCAATAAAAGAGAGGAAAAAGGGCTTAGAATGGGGCGAGGGCTTCGAAATGGATGTCGGCTTTTGTCGTTGGATGCATCAGCTCGATATATTCGGCGTGGAGTAGGAGCCGTTGGGCAGGTGTGCCGTAGAGGTAGTCGCCGACGATGGGTGCATTGAGCCCTTGTTGGTGTGCGCAATGGACACGCAATTGGTGGGTTCGGCCAGTCTTAGGGAAGAGATGCAGAACGGTCCGTATGTGACCTTGTTCATCCCTTCTTTTCATCATGACCTTGAAATGAGTGATGGCTGTCTTTCCGTGAATCAGGTCCACCATCTGACGGGGTCGGTCCATAATGTCGGGTCGTAAAGGCAGTGAGATGTCGCCCTCCATGATGCTGATATCTCCCTCTACGACAGCCTTGTACCTCTTCTGTACCTTGTGGTTGGCGAATTGAGCCTGAAGTGCTTGTTGTGATGGCTTGTCCTTAGCGAAGATGAGCAGTCCCGAGGTGTCCATGTCGAGACGGTGCACGACGTACGGTGAGCAGTCGCCGTTCCAACGGGTCTCAAGGATTTGCTCCACCGATGGTGTTATGTCCTTACCCTTCACAGAGAGCATACCTGAAGGTTTGTTCACCACAATCATGGATGAATCCTCGTAAATGACGGAGAGAGAATAACTCGGATTGCCCTGTCTATCGGAACTATCAGGATTGTTCGTATCACTCAGGCTTTTCTCCACGTCCAGTCCTTGGAGCATGAAATGGAGGATGGGTTTGCACTTTCCACTACATGCGGGATAGCAATTGAGGTGGCGGCGCAATAGTGTTTCGGGCGATTTCCCCCACCAGAACTCTGCCATGCAAAGTGGTGTCAGGTTGTTGATAAAGGCGTATTGCAACAGTTTGGGGGCGGCACATTCGCCAGCTCCGGCTGGCGGCAGGGTTCCAGTCTCTTCGGCGAAGATGTCGGTCAGGTTTTTCGATTGCCCCTTGGCGTTGACAACAACAAACTGGTTGAATATCCATCTTTGCAAGTTGTCGGACAGTTCTTTCCGTTCTTTCTTGAGCGACAGTATCTGTTGCTCAGTTGCTTCAATACGTTGTCTGGTTGCCGCTATCGTGCTTTCAAAGGCATCCCTGACCCTCTTGATTTCCGCTTTTTCGAACTGGCTTTGCTTGATAAGCTGTTGTTCTTCTTCCGCAGTGAGGTTGCCCTCGGCACGCCGCCGATGCCTTTGCTTTTTCTTCTCCGCAGACTCCAGTTTCATTGTTTGGAGTGTCTCTTTTGCCTTTAGCATTGCCTTCTCATATTCATTCTTCAGACTGATGAATGACTCACTGTGTTCCATCTCACGTATCTGACGGTTGATTTCATCCAGTTGTCTTTCTCCTTGTTTGAAGCGACAATCGGGATTGAGAATGTCGTAGATAGCAGGCACAAAGTAAGGCAAGTCGTTGGTGGCGCAGAGCAATCCGGAGAAAGCGGCGAGGAATCCTGTTTCTCCGTGCTGGTCCTTGACCACCAACACGCCGAACATCTTGCCCAAGGCGATTTCCTTGGCGTAGATGGGCGTGGACAGCAAGTGTCGCTCCACTTCTTTCATGGCCGCTATACACAGTGGGTGTGGCGTGTAGCGGAAGGGGTTGGTGAAAAGTGGGGGCGGCAGAATGTCTGACGCGAGGGGATGGATTATATCATTGACCATTGAACATTGACCATTGAACATTGAGTATTGACCATTGAACATTGAACATTGAGTATTGACCATTAACCATTGACCATTGACCATTGGTTTCGCCTATAATGCTCATGCTCGGCATAGCTTCATAGATGCTATGGGTTTGTAGAGGCGGAGAGTAGCTGGAATAGTGTTTGCCATTCGTCGCAGAGGGCTTGCATGGATGGGAAGAGGATATCAGCGCCTTGGTCTAAGAGAGCTGAGTCGGGTAGGGGACCCGTGTTGACTGCTATGGTAAAACACCCTGATGCCACAGCGGCCTTCACGCCAAGTGGCGCATTCTCCACCACAACCGACTGCCAAGGTTTCAGGTCGCCAGCCTTCTTTAATCCCATGAGATAAGGCTCAGGGTCGGGTTTCCCTTTTTTCACGTCAAAAGCGGTGACCATCAGTTCCTCTCTGAAAATGGAGGGAAAATTGGTCTGCAAGCGCTCCAACAGCGATTTCTGACCAGAGCCTGTCACAACCATGGGGGTGATTCCCGAAACCTTGACTTTCAGCAGGAGTTCGTAGGCTCCCGGCATACGTTCTGCTTTGGGACACTGGTTGAACAGCATCCCTTTGTAGGAATAAATCTCTTTTATCTCTTCTTCGGTGGCTTCATGTCCTCGTTCGCGAAGACTGACGATGTTGATAGTACCAGTCGCTGTGCGTCCTTCGTGCATGTAAGCCTCCTCTGGGGGAAGGTTCAGACCATAATGCGCCATGGCCTCGTTCCAGCATCTGGCATGGTTCTTCATGGAGTCGAAAAGCACGCCGTCCATGTCGAACATCACCGTCTTGAGGTCGATGTGTTGGTAATTCCTTTTCTTGAGGTAGTTGATAATGGAGTCATTAATTGTCTTCTTGTTCATGATTATCGATTTTTACGAAGGCCGTGACGGCGAAGGTGACGAGACAAAGCAGCATGACCAAGAGGAAGAAGTTCTGATATCCGATGTTTTCAGAGATCAATCCTGAGACCATTCCAGGTAACATCACTCCTCCGAAGTTCTGTCCGGCGGTGCAGATGGAGAACACCGCCGTGCTTCGTTCGCCTCTTGAGAAGGTGACGAGATAGAGTGTATATGCGGCGAATCCGAGTCCATATCCAATCTGTTCGATGCAGACACAGGCACCTGTGAGCCAGAGGTTATCGGTGGGGAAGTAACTCAGATACACATAAACGGCGTCGGGTAGTGTGATGCATAGAACCAAAGGCCAGAGGCATTTCTTCAGTCCCCATTTTGAAACGACCCAACCACCGATGATTCCACCAGCGAGCAAGCCAATCACACCAAGTGTGCCATAAATCAGTCCGAAATGCTTGTCGCTCATCGCCAGTCCGCCTTCTGCTGCACTACGGGTAAGGAACAGGGGGACAATCTTGGTGAGCAGTCCTTCGGGCAATCGGAAGAGCAGGATAAAGCACAGTGCCGAGATGATATGTGGTTTGGTGATGAAGACTTTCAGCGTGGCGACGAACTCCCTCATCTGTTCAGCGAAGTTGAAGTGCTCATGCTTGGCGACCTCCACCTTGGGCAACACAAAACTGTGGTAGGTGGCGAGCAGTGTCATCAATATTCCGAGGATAAGGAACACCAAGAGCCATGATGAGGCGGTGGATTGAAAAGTCTGACCGAATTGTCCCTCTTGCAAGTGACCGGCAAGGAGTACCAATCCACCCTGTCCGATGACCATTCCGATGCGGTAGAAAGTGTTGCGAATGCCGACATACCATTCCTGGTCTTTTTCCTTGAGTCCGATGATATAGAATCCATCGGCGGAAATGTCGTGAGTGGCACTGGCGAATGCTATCAGCATGAAGATGGCGAGGGAGCTTTGTAGCCAGTAAGCAGTGGGCAGCGTGAAGGCAACCATGGCCAAGGCAATACCCATGAGGAACTGCATGGAGACAATCCACCATCTTTTAGTCTTGAGATTGTCGATGATAGGGCTCCAGATGGGTTTGATGACCCACGGCAAGCCCATCCAGCCTGTATAAACGGTGATTTGTCCGTCGGTCAGTCCGAATTCCTTGAACATGATGACGGAGATGAGCATGACGGCAGAGTAGGGCAAAGCTTCTCCAAGATATAGGCTAGGTACCCAGTAGAAAGGTTTCTTGTTGTTCATCTGGAAAGGAAATTATGGAGATTAATGGGTTTACTAGTGATAATGTTGGGTATATAGGATTATAAAGATGATGCTTGTTTAGCGCAGAATGTGATGATGCCTGTAGCGAGCAGGAAAATCCAGACGATGGGTGCAGTGAGACAGTCAATGAAGAAGAAGTCGTGAAATCCCATCCGGCTGACCAGGAGTCCAGAGACGGCCAAAGGCGTAATCATGGAGGTGACAAGCAGGGGTATCTGGAGATAGTTGGTGGCGAGTTTGTATCGCTCATGCGACAACATCTTGACCAAAGGCAGGCAACAGTTGAATCCGAATCCGAAACAAATCTGGCTGAGGAAAGTCATGACGCACAGTTCGGCAAGGCCGTGGGGATGATGTGTGGTCATGATGAAGTAGAAGAGCGGAGAAAGCGTAAGTGAGATGACCTGTGCCCACAAAGTGGATGGGCATAGATGCTTGTGGAGGAGCTGCCGCCCAAGGATGATTCCGAGGGAGAAGGCCATCACACCTATCGTGCCTTGTGCGAATCCTATTTCTTGCATGGAGCATCCTAAGCCGCCGTTTCGGAGAGGGGTGTAGAGAAAGAAAACTCGCACGAAGAACATCAGCGACTGTGGCAACAGGAGCAGCATCAAGGCGATGATGATGGTCGTGAACCGCTTGGCTTTGGTCATGCTCTTGATATGCTTTGCTTCCGAGAGTGTCGTTTCTGTCAGGGTAGCTCCTGTGGGGGGTGTCTGCAGTGAGTCGGTAAGCAGGGTGAAGTTCAAGACCATGATGATAAAGAATATTCCTGACAGGATGTAGGTGCCCATCGACCACGACAGGTTGTAACGGTTTTCAAGGTTCTTGAAGAAGACCTCGAGTCCTCCAACCAGAATGATGAAAAGTCCGTAGGTGACTACGGTGGATACTTGATATGAAGCCGTGAGCGCAGGCAGGAAGAATGACCTTTCCTTTTTCATCAGTCTTTTCCTATAGTATATTTCAGCCAACAGACTATGCCATGCGCATAACGAAGACAGGAGGAACAAGATGCCAAATATAGCCAGCGGGTCTGCCTCCATCCGGTTCATGTAGAAAGCCAATCCAATGAGGCATCCGAAGATAAGCATCTCGACGGAGCGCAAAAAAGCTGCAGGCCGACCGAATCTCTGTACCATTTGCCGGAAGAATGATTTTATGGCCCAAGGCACGAGCAATAAGGCGCAATAGAAGGTGGAGTAGCTGTTAGGCGTACTCGTCTGTATGAAGATGAGTATCGCCACAAAGGTGACGATGGCCATAGGTATCGCTTCGGCACTGAAGAGCACCGGAATCCATACGTATGGGTTTTTTCTGTTTTCTGTCATCTTCTTTTTTGAAATGAAATAATATCTAGATATGCAGATTGATTCGTTTTTATCTAGGGTTATGGCATATTGTGCTCAGCGAGGTCCCTGGATAGTAGTGGAGAAGGATAGCCTTGTAGTCGTAGCCAGAGTTGCCCATCACTGCCGCGCCTATTTGGCATAGTCCTACGCCATGTCCCCATCCGGCACCATGGAGAATGAACCGTTCTGGTATCTTGCTGTCGTCGCCATAGACATATTCTGTCACGAAAGCGGAGCTGAACAGATGTGTAGTGGACAGCGTGCGTCGGATTTCCAGTTCTTTTCCGATAGTGAAGGACTGTTTCTCACCCACAATCTCTAATTCTATGATTCTGCCCGACTTGCCTCGTCTGATGGGATGTAGTGCGATAATCCTGCCCAGGTCCATGGCTAATTTGGTGTTCACCAGTTGTGACAGCTCCTGTTGTGTATATTCCACTTTCCATCGGTAGAAGTCGGTGGTTTCTTGGTCGTAGTTGTTGAGTACCTGAGAGAGGATTCGTTTGTCGGTTGTGTTGCAGAATGAGGGCCATTGGCTGCGCATAATCCATTCCCTCGCGTTTTCTTCGATGGTGAGGTCGGGTATTGGGAGAGAATCGTCAGCAGTGTCAGGCAACGCCATGAGGTAGGGAATGTGGTTATCTTCCCAGCAGGCTTCATACTCCTCCATCACTCCACCGCAGCACTTGGAGAAGCGAGTGTCGCAGATTTGTCCGTTGTAGGTGAGCACTTGTCCACAAGTTTCATCTACAGCCTGCCGCACCTTGTCGTTGGTCTGCCGGGTGATGCCTTGGTAGCGTTGGCAGTGGTCGTCGGCACAGACATCGAAAAGGGTGTGGTCCTCGCGGTTGTACCAGCGGATGATGCCCTTGTCGGTGCGGTAGTAGGATGTTTGGTGGTTCGTATTTGTTCCTTTCCGCTTGTTGATTTGTGCGAGCAACCATCCACGAGAGATTACAGCATGCGCCTTGAGGAGTTGCAGGGATGCCGAGGCGCTCATTTCCGACGAGATGACACTCTTGAGGTATTCTTCCACAGGCAGTATGTTGATAGTTTGTAGCCTGTCTTTATCGACGATGATGCGTAATTGCCCCCGGAACAGTTGTGTCTCTTTCCTTTCCCAATGGAAACCGATGCCGATGGTTACCTCTTCCAGTGCGAAGGAGTCGTTTGCGCCGTCGGCTGGTGTGAAAAGGAGCTCATTGTGGAGCGTCCCTTTCCATTCCACTAGTCCATTATGGTATCTTATCACTTGTGGACCAGAGGCGGGCATCGTCTCACAAGTATAGTCGCCGTTGAAACACACTCGTAATTCAACGGCATTCACGATGCCTACACTGACCACAGGTTCTCTCATCTTTCAAAGTTTTTTATTGGATGCTATTACGAATTATCGGATATTGATGGTTGATAGGAGTTGGTGATAATCAACGATAATTATAAACAGTCTTTAAGGCATTCCACATTCGGTGAGGATTTGCTTGATACGCTCGGGAGTGAGTTTCTTCAGGTCCTCTTCCCTCGGTGCAATCATCAGCCCAGCCATGTCGAGCGCGCCAGGACTGACGAGTATCTGCTCCTCGCCTTCAGCGTAATAGCATTCTGGCCGGTGGTTGGAACGAGGTATAACGACGACACGGGTGATATAGAAATCCATGAACAGTTGGTCCGTCCAGACGAGCACGTTCATTCTTGGTTCATACTCTCCTTCCAGGACCGGTAGCAAGTCGATGATATCCTTCACTTCCCTCTGAATTGTCTGAAGGTCATCTCCCTCGACATAGAGCATCTTGCAGTTGTTCTGTTTCTGGAAATCTTCTTCACTGAATTTTGTCAGGGGGACGTTGCTCTTCTCTCCTGCTTGGAAATGGAGATGGTCGGGTGCGGAAGCGCCGCAAAGCGGTCCGTTGTAGAAGTACAACAGTTGTGGTGTCAATGACGACAAGTGTAGCATGTCGGCCAGGCACTCCGTGAACTCCTGTCTTTTATGTTCAATGGATGCGATGGTGAGGTGTCGGGGCAAGATAGGATAGGGGTTGACCAAGATGTTGTACTTGTCGAGCCAGACCAGTTTGCCTTGTTCTTCAGGCCGGTTACCGTCGCAGAGGAAGCACTTTCTTTCGGCGATGGATTTCTTGTCGATTTTAGCCCCTGTGGATGTTATTCTTGCGGGGTTGAACTGTACCTTGAAATTCTCCTCCTTGTAGTCTAATGTCACCACCTTCTGAAGGTCGTTGAACCTTGCTCTCGCTTCAGGCCACCCTTCAAGTTGCTGGGTAATGAAGTTGTCAATGGCTTCAGCGATGCCGAATTTCCAGTAATTGCATCTTCTGGCCAATTCGATAGAGCGTATCGCGTCCTTGTAGGCGTTGTTCTTGTTGATTTTCTCGGGCGAGAGGGCTGCGTCGGAATTGCCTTCCCATCTGCGGCAGAGGTAGATGGGTTCATAGATACGTCCGATGCGATAGAGGCGCGAAATGGCGAGTCCTACAGCGTAATCTTCCCCATAGCTGGTATTGGGGAAACCTATTGTCCGTAGGATGGGTGTGTAGAAAGCTCTTGGCGCCCCAAGTCCGTTGATTCTCAGTGCGTTGTTCATTCCGTTCCCATCCGTCCATTCTTTGTGGTCGATGATGCCTGGCGGCAAGGTCTCGAGGTTGAAGTTCGTCATGCGGTATGAGCCGATGACCATGGCGCATTGTTCCTCCACGAACTTGTCGTGGATTTTGGTGAGCGTATGCTCGTCGCTGTAGAGGTCATCGCTGTCGAGTTGTACGACATATTTACCGCAGCGATTGTCGTAGATGGCCATGTTCCAACATCCTCCTATGCCCAGGTCGTCGCGTTGAGGAATGATATGCACCACCCTCGGGTCTTCCTTGAACTTGTCGATGATTTCTGTGGTGCCATCAGTGGAGTGGTTATCGACCACGATGAGGTTGAATGGAAAAGCCGTTTCCTGCATCAGTACAGATTTGATGGCGTCGGCGATGGTGCGCGCGCGGTTGCGGACAGGAATGACCACGGTCATTTCCACGGGGAAGTCGCCTTTTCCCAAATCTACTTTGACGATGTTGTTGGCATCGATGCAGGCATTCATATTCGACAGAAACAGCGTAGCGGCTTTCTCCATCTCGAGTTGCACATCCTTGCTGGCAGGATTGACATAATCGAACTGCTTTTCGCCCGACTTACGGTTGTCGGTCTCCACCTCGGTATAAAGCGTTTCCTTAATGTGGTAGATGGATTGCGGGTCTTCGGAGAAGGTCAGCCAGAGATGGTACCATCCAGCGTATTTGAAACCATCTTTGATGCACCGGTCTTCTTCCTCATCGTAGTCGGAGTCAGTCCAAAAGTAATGAATGCTGTCGGATTTGACCATCACCACACTACCGAAGTCGAAATCGTTGCGGATGCTGCCAGGTTGGAAGTCGATGGTGGGGACGGAGATGATTTCGCCGTTTTTCAATTGGTTCCGGTCGGCATAGACCATTCTGGCATCGGTGGCAAGAGCGATGTTGTACATCCGTTCGACCGCCTTGTAGCCCATTTTCAATGGTGTGTCCTTGAAGTAGATGATGAAATATGGCGTCGTGCAGTACTTGATTATACGACACAGGGTGATGGTGCTTTGTATGCTGTCGGCCAGAAACGGTGTGCATCCCTCTGGCAGTGGAATTGACATGTCGTTGGTCAAAACCCAAATCTTGCCAATGAGAGTGCTCTCGCGGAGCGACGCGACTGTGGCTTGTAATGATTCCATTCCACCGTAAGGGAGGAAACAGTCTATTTTATTTTCCATCTTGTAGTCTTTTATAATATATTTTTATCACGAAATGTTAGTTGGGTAAAAACAATTATCGGATAATTATAGTTTCGGGTGTTTTCAATGAGGTTTATTCTAGACGCATACCTTCCTCCACTTTGAATCCGTTGAGAAAGGCTGCTACATCCATCCGTTTCTTTCCCGCCAGTTGCAAGGTGAGGATATCGATGAGGCCGTCAACCAGTCGCACGCGGAGGTAGGTCCTGCCGTCGGTCTTTATGGTTCCGATTTGGTCGCTGTCGTTGTTGTCGAGTGTCAGCTTTCGTGTTTCGAACACCTTCATCTCCGTCACTTTGTCGCCCGCCACAAGAGTGGTCCAGGCAGCGGGATAAGGGCTGAGTCCACGAATGAAATCGTAGACCTGTTTGGTATTCATGTGTTTCCAGTCGATACGGCATGTGTCGTGGAATATCTTGGGCGCAGGCTTTAATGACGCGTTTTTTCCCGCAATCAGTTCCTGTGGTATGGTTCTGACAGTACCATCGATGATGGCGTCCACGGTTTGCGTCACCAACTCGGCTCCAAGTGCCATGAGCCGGTCGTGCACGTCACCTACGTTGTCGGTGTCGAGAATAGGTATTTTGACTTGCTGAATGACCTCGCCGGTATCTATCTCATGCTTCAGGAAAAAGGTGGTGATGCCAGTTTCTTTCTCGCCGTTGATGATGGCCCAGTTGATGGGAGCGGCTCCTCTGTACTGTGGCAATAGCGATGCGTGCAGGTTAAATGTTCCCAGTGTCGGCATAGCCCACACCACCTCTGGAAGCATACGGAATGCCACCACAATCTGCAACTGGGCATTGAGTGCCCGTAGTGATTCCACAAAAGCTTCGTCCTTGAGTTTTTGTGGCTGGAGTACAGTAAGCCCGTGTTCCACGGCGTATTGTTTGACTGGGCTTGCCTGAAGCACACTGCCATGCCTTCCAATGGGTTTGTCGGGCATGGTCACCACTCCTACGACGTTGTATCCGCCTTCTACCAGAGCACGCAGGCTCTCGACGGCAAACTCGGGTGTACCCATGAATACTATTCTCACGCTGTTCTTGTCCATGATAGATAGTTTTTTGTTGTAGATAAGGGGAAAATCAGTCGGAAGTGAAATTCACGAGTGTCCGTCGGTAGGTGTTGAAGAGTCCAGAACGTGAAATGAAACCGATGTAGGTTCCGTCGTTGCGTATGACGGGAAGGTTCCATTCATGGGTCTTCTCAAATTTCCGGGTGACCACCCCCATGGTGTCGGTCACGACGATGGCCGCTTTGACCTCAGTCATGAATTTGGCCACATTGTATTTTCGATAAAGTTCAGGTCTGAAGATGTATTGACGTACTGAGTCGAGCCTGAGCAGTCCTATCAGTTTTCCGCCTCGGTCCACCACTGGGAAAATATTCCTGTTGGATTTGCTGATGATTTGTACCAGCTCTCTCAAGTCCATGTCGGGATATACAGGAATGAAGTTCTTCTCCACCAGCGCATTCATGTTCATGAACTGTAGCACCGCCTTGTCCTTGTCGTGGGTAATCAGCTCTCCTTTCTTGGCCAGTCGCATGGCATAGATGCTATGCGGTTCGAACACTACGATGGTGAGGTAGGACACCACCGACACAATCATGATAGGCACAAAGAGCTCATAGCCTCCTGTCAGCTCTGCGATGAGGAAGATGCCTGTCAGCGGTGCGTGCATGATGCCCGACATGAGTCCTGCCATCCCATAGAGCGCGAAGTTCTTGGTGGCCAGGTTCTCGTTCATCACTTCGTATCCGTTCCAGATGCTGGCGAAGACAAATCCCGCTATGCACCCCAGGAACAGGCTGGGTGCGAATACTCCTCCACATCCTCCACCGCCATTGGTGGAGGTGGTGGCGAACACTTTGAAGACCATCACCAGTGAAAGGTAGATGAGAAGACTTCTTGAATTACTACTGTAGAAGAGTGAGTTGTGCATGATGTTGGCGGCGGAGTCGTTGTTGAGGAGTTGTGCTATCACATCGTATCCCTCTCCATAGAGCACAGGGAAGAAGAAGATGAGCACACCCAATACTGACGCGCCAAGGAGGAACTTATACAAGCCGCTCTTGATGCCCCCGAAGATGCCCTCGAACCAATTCATCGCGCGGGTGAAATACAGCGACACAAGTCCACACACCATACCGAGCAGAATGCACGCGGGGATGACTTGGATAGAAAAAGGACGGTCGAGAGAGAAAGAGAACATGGACTCGGTGCCATAAAAAGCGTAGGACACGCAGGCTGAAGTGACACACGTCACCAACAGCGGTAGCAAAGAAGCCATATTCAAGTCGAGCATCAACACTTCAAGCACAAAAACCAGTCCGGCGATAGGAGCCTTGAAGATGCTGGCAACGGCGCCAGCGGCTCCACACCCCACCAACAGCATCATGGTGTTTCCCCGCACGTGAAACCGTCGTCCCAGATTGCTTCCTATTGCGCTGCCAGTCAGCACAATAGGAGCCTCTGCTCCTACACTTCCTCCAAATCCGATGGTGATGCCGCTGGCCACAATACTCGACCAGACGTTGTGGCTCTTGATTCTCGCCTTGCGGCGGGAGATGGCGAAGAGAATCTTCGTCACTCCATGGCTGATGTCATCGCGCACCACATAACGCACCACCAAAGAGGTGACAAGAATGCCGACAGCGGGATAAACCAAATAGAGGAGGTTGATGCTCTCAGGTGCGAAACGCTCGGTGAGCAGAATACGTATTTCGCTGACGAGGTATTTGAGCACATAACTGGCTAAAGCGGTAAGCACACCTACAATGAGGCTCAGTCCCAGCACCACATTGCGTTCACTGGTGACGGAACGCAACCAGTCTGTGAATCGGTTGAACAACCGAAGGTATCGGCGTAAGCCTTGTTGTGATACTAACCTCATCTGTACTTACTGTTTTTATACAATATCTCAGTTCACAATATCTTCATCCGAGGCAATAACGTCTGCCATGATTATGCGGACGCGGCAGTCGCGTCCTTAAGGGGACATACTTGCGCAGGGTTATTCCCTAATGATGGTGAACTCCCCGTTCTCGCTCATCTTGATGATGCTGGAAGGTTTGTTCTTCTCTTTTCCTTGCCAACTGTAATGGACCACATAGTCAACAGCATTCTTGATTTCATCGGATATTTCGCTGAAGTTCCGAGGTGTGGCTTCCCCACTGATGTTCGCACTGGTCGATACCACAGGTTTCTGCATCCTGAAGCATAATTCCTTGGAAAACTCCTCGCGTGTGATTCTTATTCCCACGCTGCCGTCTTCCGCCAGAAGGTTGGGTGCAAGCCCTGTGGCGTTGTCAAAGATGATGGTCAGCGGTTTTGTCGCTAACTCAATCATGTCCCATGTGACATCGGCCACATGGCGTACATAGCGCGACAAGCGTGCTTCGCTGTCCACAAGGCAAATCATGGCCTTGCTGTCGTCGCGCCGTTTGATTTCATATATTCTTTTCACAGCCTCGGCATTGGTGGCGTCGCAGCCAATGCCCCATACAGTGTCAGTGGGGTAGAGTATCACACCTCCAGCCCGCATCACTTCAACGGCTTTTTTCACTTCGTCTTGCAGCATATTGTCTTTTTGTTCTGAGTGTTCTGAAAATTCGGATAAATCTGATTATTCTGAATAGGAGGTCAGAATTCGCTGGTAAAATGGAATTTGATGTGTTCGAAATCGTGTTGAGCCATTTGGAGCACATAGTTGCTGTCGGCCAAGAACACATCACGACCTTCTCTGTCTTTGGCCATGAACTGGTACTTCCGCTTCTTGAAATTGTCGAGTTGCTGCTCATCGTCGCTCTCTATCCAACAAGCCTTGTAGAGGTTGGCTGGCTCCCACCGGCAAAGGGCGTTGTATTCGTTCTCCAGTCGGTATTGTATCACCTCGAACTGCAGCTGACCTACCGTACCGATAATCTTTCGGTTGTTGAACTGATTGACAAATAATTGTGCGACACCTTCGTCCATCAACTGCTCGATGCCCTTGTTGAGTTGCTTGGTTTTCATCGGGTCGGCGTTCTCGATATATTTGAACATCTCGGGCGAGAAACTGGGCAACCCTCTGAAATGCAGCAATTCGCCCTCGGTGAGTGTGTCGCCAATCTTGAATATCCCGTTGTCGGGCAATCCGATGATGTCGCCAGGGTAGGCTTCTTCTATTGTGCTCTTGCGTTGCGCCATGAACTGGGTGGGCGACGAGAACCGCACTGTTTTTCCTTGTCTGACATGGAGGTAAGGCGCATTTCGTACGAACTTACCGGAGCAGACCTTGCAGAAGGCAGTGCATGAGCGGTGGTTGGGGTCGATGTTGGCGGTGATTTTGAAGATGAACCCAGTGAATTTAGGTTCTTCGGGTTGCACGATTCGTTCCTCGGCCTTGGTGCCACGGGGTGAAGGCGCAATTTCCACAAAGCAATCGAGCAGTTCCTGCACACCGAAGTTGTTGAGGGCAGACCCAAAGAACACAGGAGCCAATTCTCCGGCAAGATAGTCGTCGACATTGAACTCGGAATACACGCCATCCACCAGTTCAAGGTCCTCACGGAGTTTGGAAGCGTCGCTCTCACCTACTTGTTCGTCAAGTTCAGGGCTGTCGATATCCACTTCCACTTTCTCGGTCACGGTCTGCTTGCTTGGAGTGAAAAGGTTGAGTTTCTGCTCATAGATGTTATAGACACCCTTGAAACGCTGTCCTTGGTTGATAGGCCAGCTCAATGGGCGCACACTGATTTGCAATTCCTCCTCCACCTCGTCGAGCAGGTCGAAAGGATCCCTTCCTTCACGGTCCATCTTGTTCATGAAGACAATGACAGGGGTCTTCCTCATTCGGCAGACGGTCATCAACTTTCGGGTCTGTGCCTCCACACCTTTCGCGCTGTCAATGACGATAATCACACTGTCAACGGCGGTGAGTGTACGGAAGGTGTCCTCGGCGAAGTCCTGGTGTCCAGGGGTGTCGAGGATGTTTACCTTGAAGTCCTTGTAGTCGAATTCCATCACCGATGTGGAGACGGAGATGCCGCGCTGCTTCTCTATGTCCATCCAGTCGGATGTGGCGGTCTTCTTGATTTTGTTCGACTTCACTGCGCCAGCCACTTGAATCTGTCCTCCGAACAAGAGCAGTTTCTCTGTGAGTGTGGTCTTACCTGCATCGGGGTGCGACACGATGGCGAAGGTGCGTCTGCGTTCTATTTCGTTCATCATTTTGTTTCAGTGTTGTTTATCCTTCAGCAAGGAGTTCGCTGATACATTGAGCCAGCGATGGTTCCCAGTGGCTGATGCTGATGCCGTAGGTGTTTTTGATTTTGGTCTTGTCGAGCACCGAGTAATGCGGTCTTGTGGCGGGTGTGGGGTACTCTGCCGTATGAATGGGAAGCACTTTGCAGCTGTCGATGCCGGCAATGCGGTGGATAGCGCAAGTGAAATCGTACCAAGAGGTTACGCCTTCGTTGCTAAAGTGATAAATGCCTGGCACAATGCCGTGGCGTATGATGGCAGAGATGGCTGCGGCGAGGTCGCGTGCATAGGTTGGGGTGCCTATCTGGTCGAAAACCACGTTCAGTGATTCCCGTTCCTTGCCCAAACGCATCATAGTCTTCACGAAGTTGCCTCCGAAGCGGGAGTAAAGCCATGCCGTGCGGATAATCACAGCCTGAGGGCATGCCGCCATCACTTGCTGCTCGCCCTCAAGTTTGGTGCTTCCATACACAGAGCAGGGGCAGGTGGGCTCGTCCTCTTGATAGGGCACATGGGCAGTGCCGTCGAACACGTAGTCGGTGCTGACTTGGATGATGGTGCCTTTGCGTCGGGCTATGGCTTTGGCAAGATAGCCTGGAGCCACGCTGTTGAGCAGGTGGCACAATTCCACATTGCTTTCCGACTTATCGACATTGGTGTAGGCGGCGCAGTTGACGATGCAATCTATCTCATGCTCGTCCACAAAGGCATTGATAGCCTGCTCGTCAGTGATATCGAGTTCCTCCACATCGGTGAAGAAGTATTTGTAGGAGACATTCTCCGGCAATTTCGATTGCAGTTGCATCTCGTTGCCCAGCTGACCTTTGCAACCTGTTATCAGTATATTCTTGATCATTGTTATTTTTGTTTTGTCTGTTCGGAATTAACAGAAGCTCTTTAGATACGTTTTGCATGAAACTCAAATGTCTTTCACAAAACGAGATTTGAACTTTTCGGTATGTGAGTTTATATGTATGAGCGTAATCGCTGTACGCTATGTCGTGTGCTTTTTTCGGCTCGTTTGCTCAATCAAAGTCAAGTTCTCCAGCCTTTTCCTTTTTGTAGTAATCGGACAGCAGAGCCACGAATTTCGCCACCTCGGCCAAAGCGAGCTCAGTGTCGCCACTGACCTTCTTTCCTTGCAGGTGGAGGAGCATCAGACCATAGAGAGCGTCGAGACATGTCTCTACCTCGTCTTTCTCCTCCTCGCCTCCTTGGCGGTTCTTGGCTCTCAGCTCCACGATGAATGGCAGGATATGGTAGTAGGCAGAACTGTAATCGGCGAACTTGGGAGTGCGCAGGAGCCTGAGGTGCAGGTCGGTCAGCATGATGATGATGTTCTTGTTGATTTGGAGGTGTCCTCGTTTTTCCACCCCTTCCTCACGCATCATGGTTATCAATTGTTCATACCAGCCCACAAGTTGTTCTTTCTGTTCGCCCTCAGCCTTGAACTGCGACAGGTAACCTTCGGCCAACCGTTCAATGTCGAGCCCGTTGGCGCGGATGATATCTTCCACTTGCCACATATACAGCAGGTACTCTGCGATGCTGCTTTCCCTAAGCTTGTCTGATATATACATTGCTCCAGATGACTTTTATTAACCTTCTGATGATGTTGTCTTAATGCTACATGCCGAAAGTCGGGAACTCCAGCCATCCCTTCAGGGAATAGAGCAGGATTCCTATAGAAACCAGTATCACCACAGAGCCAATCACACGGTTGATGACCCACAGCCCTCGTTCCTCAAACCTGTTGCGGACCTTATCGATGAGATAGGTCAGGCAGAACCACCACGCCACAGCCCCGCAAATCAGAGCTAGATAGCCCATGACCTGATGAAAATGGCGTCCTGGCACGATGAAGATGAACTGTCCGAAAAGCGCGATGAAGAGGAAGATAATGGCAGGGTTGCTTACGGTGACTATGAATCCTGTGACGAAATTATGAATCAATGAACCTTTGTTGTGCGACACATGGCGGATTTCCTTTGCTGGATTGGAGTTGAAAGTGAATATTCCGAAGATGAGCAGCAATGCACTGCCTATCATCTTCACCCAGAACAGCACTTGAGGGTTTTCAATGATATCCATCACGAACGACATGCCGTAACCCGTGATTAAAGCGTAGATAATGTCGCTGAGCGATGCGCCCAGCCCTGTGGCGAGCCCGTATACACGTCCCTTGTTCATGGTGCGCTGCACACACAACACACCTGTGGGACCCATCGGTGCAGATACCACTATGCCGATAACGAATCCCTTGACAATCATCTCCAGCACGCTAATCGTCTGTTGCCAAGGGATAAAGGCTATATGTTGGACTATACTGTTTTGTAAGAATTGCATAATATAAATGCAAAGTTCTGAATTTTCGGCGAGAAAAACTAATAATTTAACCTAAAGTTGTAGATTTGCCCGCTTTTTGGGTAGTTATGACCGCATATCCATGTCTTCGGCGGCACTATGCCCATATGGGAGCGTGAGCATTTTGAAAAGCCAATGCTCAAAGGCTATTTCCTGTCGAGTTCTCCAGCCAGCGATTGTCCCATCATGTACCTCACCTTGCGGGGGTCATCGTAGTGGCCCAATAGGAACATCAGTTTTGTGATGGCTGCCTCGAGGGTCATGTTGTGTCCGCTCACCACGCCTGAGTCCAGCAGTTGGCGTCCCGTTTCGTACCGGCCCATCTCCACGCAGCCCGTCTGGCATTGGGTGATGTTGACGATGACCTTTCCTGCATCGGTTGCTTCTCTCAACGCATCGGCCAACCATGTGTGCTGAGGAGCGTTCCCGGACCCGAAGGTGCGCAGTATCAGACCCTTGACCAGTTCCTTGGCGAAAAGATGCCTCACCAATTGCTCTTCAAGGCCTGGGAACAGCGTGATGGCAAGCACATGTGTGTCGAGCAGGAAATGAGGTTTCAGGGGAAGGGTAGGGTCGGGATGCCGTATCAGTTCGGTGGCGTATGTGATATCGACTCCTGCATGTCCCAGTGGAGGGAAGTTGTTTGAGCGGAAAGCGTTGAAGTTGTCGGCAGAGAACTTTGTGGTGCGGTTTCCTCGGAACAGCCTTTGTTGGAAGTACACGCACACCTCAGGCACCATCGGCTGCCCTTCCTCGTCTCTAGCCGCAGCTATTTCCACAGCAGTGATCAGGTTCTCCTTGCCATCGGTACGAAGCATTCCTATGGGCAACTGGCTCCCCGTGAGTACCACGGGCTTCGACAGGTTCTCCAGCATGAAACTCAGCGCTGATGCCGTGTAAGCCATCGTGTCGGTGCCATGAAGGATGACAAAACCATCGAAATTGTCGTAATTGTAATTGATGATTTTGACCAGTTTCTTCCACACTTCAGGACTCATGTCGGATGAGTCGATAGGCGGGTCGAACTGATAGGCTTGTATGGCGTAGTCGAATCGGTTGAGTTCAGGCACATTGGCGCGCAGGTGGTCGAAGTTAAAGGCCTCGAAAGCACCTGTGGTGTGGTTCTGAATCATACCTATCGTACCTCCTGTGTAAATCAGCATCACACGGGGTTTGGAATTAAAGGCGAAGTTTTTCATAATGCAAAAATACGATTTTTACTTTAATTTCATGTTGTTTTTACAAAATCTTGTGCTAAATTTGTAACCGAATGGACAATGAACAAATCGTGTCAATGATTTCAATCAACGATATTGATGCGATTCGTGAATTCTCTTGATAATGCCATTAACCTAAACTCTTTTATTAACTAACTTAATAATAATTAATTGTGATGATGAAAAGATTATTCCAAACTTTCTTTTTACTGCTACTCGCACACTTCTCCGCGACAAGTTCCATTGCTCAGGACGGAACCGAGGCCGATTTCCGCAAATGGGCCATCACACCTCCTATGGGATGGAACTCTTGGGACTGCTACTACAGCAGTGTCAACGAGAAGATTGTCATGCAGAACGCACGTTGGCAACGCGACAACCTCTTGCTGTATGGATGGGAATATGTGGTGGTTGATATCCGGTGGTATGCCAATCACCCGTCCCTTGGTGGAGGCAACTACAACCAACAGACTGGCTCTAAAGGGCCTGACTGTGTCATTGACAAGTACGGGCGTTATCTACCGTCGCCAACCCGTTTCCCCTCGGCCATGAAGGACGGCGAGAACCAAGGGTTCAAGGCGTTGGCCGACTCCATCCACGCCATGGGTATGAAGTTCGGCATCCACATCATGAGAGGCTTGCCCAAGTATATCCTCAACGCACCCTCCAATTACAGCCTCAAGGGTGCTGAGGGAGTGGCGTGGAGCAATGTCTATGCCAGCACCACTCCTGCATGCACATGGCTGAAGGACAACCTGACTGTCAGGAACAACAAATACGGACAACTTTACTACAACTCTATCGTTGACCTCTATGCCTCTTGGGGTGTTGACTTCATCAAAGTTGACGACATGTCAAGACCTTTCTATAGCGATGAAATCAAGATGCTCCGCAAGGCCATCGACCAATGCGGACGCCCTATCGTGTTGAGCCTCAGCCCTGGAAAGACACAGCCTGCTTACGTGCAGGACTGTCTTGACAATGCCAACCAATGGCGAATGATGGACGACCTGTGGGACAATTGGGCCAGTGTGAAAGCGGTGTTCAACGAGGCTCATCTATGGCAGCCCTATTATCGACCAGGCAACTATGCCGACTGCGACATGCTGCCCTTGGGACGCATCTCCATGACTGTGGCCGATGCAGGATATACGGGTGCCAACAGCGGACGTAACACCAACCTCACCCGCGACGAGCAATATACGATGATGACCTTGTGGGGAGTCTGCCATTCACCGCTCTTCTTTGGAGGGGAAATGACCCGCAACGACAGTTTCACCACCTCGTTGCTCACCAACAGCGAGTACCTCCGTATGCACGCTTATGGCATGAACGCACATCAAGTGCAGAACAGAAGCGGTAAAATCGTATGGACATCCATCGACCCCTCTAACGGCGACCGATGGCTCGCGCTTTTCTACACGGATGCCGGTAACGGATGGATTTACGATGACAGAGCGCTTTTTGGCAGCGAGACGGTTACCTACACCACCGACGGACATAAGGTGGACGTGGACATCGCTCTACCTGAAGGCACTGATACTTTGGCGCTAGTGGTGGATGACGGCGGCGACAATTGGAACTATGACCACGGTGACTGGATCAATCCCACCTTCATCTCCAAGAATGGTTATGAAGTGCCTATGACTGGCGATTTTGTGCTCAAGCGCTACACCAACTCCTACTACAACATCATCCGCGAGAACACCAATGTCTATGGCAACGGGAAGATGAGCGTCATGAACACCAAGTACGACCGCGGATTTTCTTCCGATGCCAATTCACTGCTCATCTGCTCCGTACCTGACTCCATTGTGGCATTCAAGGCCATGGCTGCACTCGACGACTCAGGCATAGGCCAGCCTAATGCCACCACGTCCATACGATTCTACGTCTTCGACTGCGACCCACGTGTCACCGCAAAGAATGCACCTAACTCCATCAGTTACAATATAGACCTCCGTGACTACGGATACGCTTCAGGTCAGCAGGTTGAGGTGTATGATGTGTGGGCTGAAAAAGGACTTGGAACCTGTAAGGACGCCGAACTGACCATGAATGTTCCAAAGCATGGCGCAAAACTGCTCCGTTTGAGGCCAGAGCGTGCCGAAGGCAACAACATCAGCCTCAAGGCTACTGCCGATGGAGAAAACGCATTCCTCCTCACAGCCGACATTGAAGGCGAACCCGACAGCACAAGTTATGTCCAGTTCTTCATCGATGGAAAGGCCGTGGGAAGCGTCAAAGTCGGCGAATCGAAATCTGTGGCCTATCATGCCACAGGTCTGAATGAGGGCACACATGAGTTCAAGGCTTGCTACAGCGGTAGCATACAGACATCCTCGGCTGTTTCAAACATCGTCAGCATGGAGGTGGTCAATCACATACAGGCCACTAATGACGTTCCACTGAAAGTGACGGCAGCCAAGGGATTGATACAATTGTCGGAAGGACTTCAGGATGCCCCCGTGCGCATCTATAATGCCGACGGACAGCTGGCAGCCACAGGCAAGACCGGAGCAGACGGTTGCTTCAAGGCCGCCTTACCCGCAGGCATTTATATCATCCTTGCAGAAGCCAACGTTACGAAAGTGTTGGTGAGATAAACTCGAGATTTCAGACAATGGCTATCCACTGGCTACATACCACCCTGTTAGGATGCTGTCTGACGGCCTTGCCGGCGAAGTCTCAGACTTTTACCATAAAGCAGGTCAATGACACGCTTAACGTCCTCTGTCTGCAAACAGGCCAGCAGGTCAACAAATGGAAACTGCCATATCCTGTCTATCAGTTCCAGACAGGTGATGTGGATGGCGACGGCACGGTGGATGCCTTGGTAGGGGTTGTCAAAGCCACACGCTTTTACCCGGAAAAAGGAAGGCGCATCTTCATTTTCAAGAACTACCATGGCAAGATTCGTGCGATGTGGATGGGTTCAAAATTGGGTGGAATCCTCCATGACTTCAGGTTCAAGGACGGCAGGATAAGGGCGTTGGAGGCCACTACTGACGGACGTTTTGTCGTGGCTGAATACCAATGGGCGCACTTTGGGGTGGAGTTCTGCCGATTCCTCGCCACCAATGTCTCTCTTGACGAAGCAAGGCAAACTTTCAACGCCGATTAGCCCCCGATAACAACAACATTTATCAAAACATAACCCGATTAATAACTAACACACTGAGCCTATGAGAAAAAATCTATTACTGGTTATATCAGCATTGCTGCTGATAGCCTGCGCAGAACAGAAGAAAACAGATCTTCTCGTTCCCGCCAGTGTTCCGCCCTCCAAGCTGGAAGTCGAGAAACTCAATGGTGAAATCGACCTCAAACAGGACATCACTGGTTACAGTCTCAGCGACTTGCGAATCCTGCGGAATGCCTTCGCTGCACGCCAGGGCTACTGCTTTATGAATGCCGACCTGAGAGGCATCTTCTCGACCACGACCTGGTACGACTCCCTCATGGAAAAGCGCTTCTGGATAGAAGAAGAGCAGCAATACGGCGAGAGCGATGGAGACACTCCCACCATCGCACCCATCTCCTACACTGATGAGGAAACAGCCTTCATTAACAAAATCAAAGCTCGCGAAGACGAACTGCTCAAATTGAACTACAAGGGAAACGATGGATGGGTGGTCAACGTGACCAACATCATCAATCCCTTCCAACTCAACGAGTTTGATGAAGACCTCGCCGTAGTTCTGGCCAACTATGGTTTCGCCATCGTGCCACAGAATGAGGACCAGTTATTCCAAATCTACGAACGAAACGACTACCGCAACTTCCCCAACTTCATCACCACAGACCTTTTCTTGCAAGCCTTCCACCTCTATTTCGACTGCGTACTCCGACAGGTGGAGCAGGAGAAGTTCATACCCGAGCTCTTGCATTTCACCGACCTCCTCTGCGGCGAGATGACGGCCATAGCCAACGGCGCTGGCAGTGAGGAAACCAAAAAAGCCGCAGCCTACAACCAGGCTTATTTCGCTATCGCTAACGCACTGCTTTCCGGACAACCCCTGAAAAACGTGCCTGCCGAGTACATGAAAATGGCAGAGCAAGAGATAAAAAACGTACACGAAGCACAAACATGTAAATCCGAATTTCTCGAGTACAACGACGTGCCTTTCGTTTACAACATCTACCGGCCTCGGGGACACTACACACGCAACGACAAACTCAAGCATTACTTCGAGGGAATGATGTGGCTGCAGAACGTGCCTTTCGGTAGCGACAAGCCTAACCAACTCCGAAGGGCACTCCTCATGGCCGACGTGGTTGGCAACGACGTCGGACTTACTGGAACCTACAAAAGCATCGCCGACCCCATCACCTTCCTTATGGGAGAACCCGACAATGTCAACATACTACAGGTCAATGACTTGCTCAAGCAGAACGGCCTTACCATCGACCAAGTGATGACAGACGACAAGGCTCTTGGCAAGATTAAGACGGCCATAGAGGAACTCGACAAGAAACAGACGCGTATCAAACCCAAACTCTCCCTCACAAGCGAGGTTAAGATCAACTTCATGCCACAGCGCTATGTGCCAGATGCTGAGGTTCTACAAGAGATGGTAGACTATGAAAGCAAGCCAACTAAGCGAGGCACACCCAAAGGACTTGATGTGATGGCAGCCATCGGTATTCCGCAAGCGGAACGAATCCTCATTGACGAACTCAAGGAAGACAAGCAGTGGAGCGAATACGTGCCAACCCTCAAGAAAATGAAGGAGCGCATGGCGGAAATCGACTGGGACGCCTCAGTCTCCAACCGATGGATAGCAACGATGAAGGATGTGAACACACAACCTGAAAACGCGCCCTATTTCATGAACACACCACAGTGGGGAAAGAAAAACCTTAATACAGCGCTGGCATCATGGGCAGAACTCAAGCATGACGCCATTCTCTACGCCAAACAACCCTTTGGCGCCGAATGTGGTGGTGGAGGGCCACCTGAACCCGTCTGCCGCGGTTATGTGGAACCCAATGTGGCATACTGGCAGAAAGCTATCGAACTGCTCGACGCCACAAAGAGTCTGCTCCAAAAGTACGATCTCATTACAGAGGAAATCGATAACGTCTCGCTTGACCTTCATGAGAAAGCGGAGTTCCTCCTCGCCGTGAGCCAAAAGGAGCTCAAAGGTGAGAAACTCACCGATGAGGAATACGGACAGATAGAGTACATGGGTGCTGCCTTCGAATATACCACCCTTAACATTCTGAGAGAGCCTAACCAGTACCTCTCTGGATGGGATGACATACAAAGCGCTGACAAGAAGATTGCGCTTGTGGCCGATGTCTATACCGCCAATTCGGAAAACAACGAAAACAAGTGTGTGCTGTATGAGGCTGTGGGACCAGCCCATGAGATTTATGTCGTAGTCGAAATCGAGGGCTACCTTTACCTCACACGTGGTGCGGTCTTCTCATATCGTGAGTTCGGAGAGGCACTGGACACGCCGCGTCTCACCGATGAGGAATGGCAGCAACAACTCGAAAGCAAGCCCGACAAGGGCATCCCCACATGGATGGAGGAAATCATTGTGCCTGAGAACGGTAAGGAACTCGACAATGAGCATATCTTCTACAGCTCAGGCTGCTAAGACACTGAAAAGCATCATCATCGCAGGGATGGCAGCAACGCTGCTGTCCCTGCCTTCCTATGGCCAGATAGACACACTCACCATCACATTCACTGGAGACGTGCTACTCGACCGAGGAGTAAGACAGCGCATCGAGCACACTGGAACTGAAGCGCTTTTCTCACCATCCATCGACTCGCTTTTCCAAGTATCAGACCTCGTTGTGGGCAATCTTGAATGCCCTGCAACTCGCATCCAACAACCCAACTTCAAAAAGTTCATTTTCCGAGCTGAGCCGGAATGGCTCGATTGCCTTAAACAACACGGCTTCACACATCTCAATCTCGCCAACAACCATACCATCGACCAAGGTAGAAAAGGACTGATGGACACACGTGACAACATCATCGCAGCTGGGATGACACCATTCGGAGCCGACACCACCATGAAGGCGGCCTCACAACCTCTCCTCCTCGCCATAAAACCACGACCGGTTTACATCCTCGCATCCCTTAGAGTGGCTCTGGAGAACTTCCCATACCTACCACTCAAACCATGCCCAAGCCAAGAACCGATGGATAGCTTGATTCAACGAATCATCGACCTGCGGTCAAAGCAGCCCAGCGCCGTCATCATCGTCTCCCTTCATTGGGGAGGCGAGCACACACTCAAACCGGCATACCAACAGCGGATGCAGGCGCACCAACTTATCGACGCTGGAGCCGACATCCTCATATGCCACCACACCCACACCCTCCAGACCATTGAGCGTTACCAAGGCCATTATATCTACTACAGTATCGGTAATTTCATTTTCGACCAAGAACGCGACATCAACAGTAAGGCCGCGGTCGTTCAACTCACCGTCACTTCCGATTCTTTAGATGTGCACACTCACAACATCCAAATCCGCAAGTGTACTCCACACATCACTGAATGATTACCTGTATTTCATCATTCATTGACTAGCTGTGGAAAAGTTATGAATGCCCCAAGAAAACGCGAAGCCGAGAGGTAACGGCACAAAAAAACCTGCGCGGCTTCAATGAAGTCTTGCAGGTTCCAATTCCCTCGTTAGAGTTCGTTGTGCTTTCGCTAAGCTTTGCGTGTTCTGATTAGAGAGCAGCCTTTACAGTGTCAGCAGCGGCGCTAACAGCAGAGTCAGCCTGAGCAGCGAGAGTGTCGAGAGTAGAGTCAACCTCTTCAGCAACCTCAGTTGCGATAGAGTCAACAGTCTCAGCAGCCTTCTTAGGAGCGTCACCACAAGAAGCGAAAGAAACAGCCAAAACGGCTACGAACATAAATACTAACTTTTTCATTTTTTTCTTAACTTTAAAACGTTAAACAATCATTTGCTTTTTAAACCGATGCAAAATTAGTCACTTTAGAAATACGTTGTATTCGCTAACAACGGATTTTTTTCAAAAACTCTGTTTTTTTCACATTTCAACCCTTATAAATACACAAATAGGCTAAAAATGTGCAGAAAATAGGGTGTATGTGTGCGATTACATGAATGTATTAACGACACTTAAAAGGCCATTCGGAATGCCAAGTTATTGATGTGTGCGATAACACCGCAGATGGATTAATATTTTTCCTTAAAACCCCCTTTGCAGGATAAAGTATAGGAGATAAAGTCGCAAACAAGGTGTGTGCGTGTATATTTTGCGCAGAATTGGTTGGAAAGCCATAAAAAATGGGTAAATTTGCATGGAAAAAGGAAGGTAGTTCTCCTTTGCCCATTCATACCGATGATAGATACGAGTATATTGCAAGGAAAGAAAGCCGCCTATTTCACCTTGGGCTGCAAGCTGAACTTCGCTGAGACGTCTTCGATAGGAGACGCTTTGAAGCGATTGGGAGTTCGGACAGCAGAGGAAGGAGAGGTGGCTGATATCTGTGTGGTCAATACCTGTTCGGTAACTGAAGTTGCCGACCGCAAGTGCCGTCAGGGCATCCGCAGGATGGTGAAGTCCCATCCAGGGGCTTTCGTGGCAGTGACGGGTTGTTATGCCCAGTTGCGGCCAGGTGATATCATGGAGATAGAAGGTGTGGACCTTGTGGTTGGGACTGAACAGAAAGGCGATATCGTGAACTTGATTGCACAAAAGATGACAGAGCGCGAGACTGATACCTCGTCCTCACAACTGACCGTGCCAACAAAGGACAT
>JAEEGG010005800.1_pt1 | contig 29154 bp, 21 predicted proteins | sample 9134161 | NCBI WGS metagenome assembly JAEEGG01 (sample SAMN16246543, study PRJNA631951) | gut metagenome | biome: gut microbiome; feature: rumen; material: CR-attached | host: Bos | place: Iran: Karaj | collected 2018-10 | reverse complement strand
ACGAGTTCGACGTGCAGATTAACGAGGGCGAAATCAAGTGGGACACCTTCCGCTCGAGCGGCGCTGGCGGTCAGAACGTGAACAAGGTGGAATCGGGTGTGCGCCTGCGCTACAACTGGAAGAACCCAATCACAGGCGTTGTTGACGAGATTCTGATTGAGTGTACCGAAACCCGCGACCAACCCAAGAACAAGGAGCGAGCTTTGAGTCGCCTTCGCACCTTCATCTACGACAAGGAACACCAAAAATATATCGACGACATTGCGTCGCGACGCAAGACAATGGTCTCAACAGGCGACCGTTCGGCCAAAATCCGCACCTACAACTATCCGCAAGGGCGCATCACCGACCACCGCATCAACTATACTATCTACAACCTTGACGCTTTTGTGAACGGCGACATCCAAGACTGTATCGACCACCTGATTGTGGCTGAAAACGCCGAGCGGCTTAAGGAAGCGGATTTGTAAAATTTATATTTTTGAAAAAATTTAATATCTACGATTATGATTATTTGGTCAGGAAGAGGAATTATATGTGCATTATCCTTGATATTATTTGGGGTAATAGGATTATCTATCTTTCCTAAAGAATACGATTTTTACGCTGTTGTTTTTTCATTTTTTGCTTCTGCCGCTGTTTGCTGGTCTTTGGGAAACTTATGGAACAATGAAGATCCTAAAATTTTTATTGAAAAATCAACGGGCAAAGAAATCAACGTAAAAAGAATACACACTTTCTTTTGGATTGAAATGCAATATTGGGGCATAATATACTCTATTTTAGGAGTTATATTATTGGCCACAAAGTCAATAACTGCCGCCATTATTTGCGCATTAGTAATCTGTGCAGGATTTTGTTATTATTTTATAAAGAGAAAAAGTGGTTCTTCTAACATAAAACAAGAAAACACGCCGACTGATAAAAAGGAACCATCAGTTCAGGTTGAAACTGAAGAAGAACGTTTAAAACGACGTCAGGAAAAAGAAGATCCAAGAAGGTTTATGCCAAATTTTGGAAACACAGACAATGCTTAAATAATTAAACAAAGCAATTATGACACGTACCGAACTTTTCGAAAACATAAAGCGCAAGCAGTCATTTCTCTGCGTCGGGCTCGATACCGACATTAAGAAAATCCCCGCGCATCTGTTGAGCAGCGAGGACCCGATTTTCGCCTTCAACAAGGCCATCATCGACGCTACGGCGCAGTATTGCATCGCCTACAAGCCGAATCTGGCCTTCTACGAGAGTATGGGCGTAAAAGGCTGGATATCATTTGAAAAGACAATCAAATATCTGAAGCAGAACTATCCCGAGCAGTTTATCATTGCCGACGCCAAACGCGGCGACATCGGCAACACAAGCGCAATGTACGCACGCTCGTTTTTCGAGGAACTGGACATCGATTCAGTAACCGTGGCGCCGTATATGGGCGAGGACAGCGTGAGCCCGTTCCTGACCTACGATGGCAAATGGGTGATTCTGCTTGCGCTCACAAGCAACAAGGGTTCGCACGACTTCCAACTCACCGCCAACGCCAACGGCGAGCGCCTGTTCGAGAAGGTGTTGCGCACCAGCCAACAGTGGGCCACCGCCGACCAAATGATGTACGTTGTGGGCGCCACACAGGGGCAGTTGTTTGAAGACATCCGCCGCATCGCCCCCGACCATTTTCTGCTTGTGCCTGGCATTGGAGCGCAGGGCGGCTCGCTCGAGGAGGTCTGCCGCTACGGAATGAACTCGCAGTGCGGACTGATTGTCAACTCGTCGCGCGCCATCATCTACGCCAGCAACGGCGAGGATTTTGCCGAACGCGCCGCCGAAGCCGCCCACAAAGTGGCCGACGAAATGCGGGGTATGCTGGAAAAGTATTGTAAATAAAGGCGATATACCGTTATCCGCCATCAACTCGCAAACTTGCGACTCGCAAATCACTCACTAAATTTGCTCGCAAGTTTGCGAGTTTTTGTTTTTGATAGCGATTTCATATTCGGTTCTCATCAGAAAAAAGCCGAAAACTTCCGCAAAACAGCCGCCGTTTCACCCGCCTAAACCATTCATTCATCGGGTTAAAAACATCGGTTCACCGATATGGCCTTTCGGAAAGTCCACAGCCACAATACTTTTGCAGCGTCGAAAGAAAATGACGCGCACCGCCGCAGCACTTATTTCGATTGTGACATCAAAAAACGTATTTTTAAACACAAAAAATTTGAATTATGGAAAATTTTGGAATTTCTGAACGCCGCCGCCGTTTGTCGTGGGGCTTGGTACTGATTCTGGCTGGAGCCGTGGCTTATCTGCAATTGGCGGGCCTGCTGCCCGAACCGCTCGGCAATGCGCTGTTTTGCTTTCAATCAATCTTTTTAGCCATTGGCGTGGCGAAACTCATACAAGGCGAACTTTGGCACAGCCTGATATGGATTGGCGTGGGCATTTTGAGCAACTATCGCGCCTGGAGCGAACTTGTTAAAACTCAACTGCTTAACGCGGGCATCGACTCGTCGGGCTTTTCAGCGGTCTTCTGGCCAGTGGTGCTTGTGGGATTGGGCCTGATAGTGATATTCGTCAAACCGAGCCGAAACCGCTGCCATCAGCACGTGTGCGGAACAAAATTTTCACAAAAATACGGCAATACCGAGCAGACAACCGACACCGACGGCCGCATCAACTACCGATTTGTGTTCAGCGGCAGCGAGCAGGTGTTTATGGAGCCTGTTTTCCGCGGAGGAAACATCAGCGCAACTTGCGGCGGAATTGAACTCGACCTGCGCCATACAACGCTTCCCGAAGGCGACACCATTCTGAATATCGACGCCACAATGGGCGGATTCAAACTCAAGGTTCCGTCGAACTGGAAAGTTGTGAACCAGTGCAGTTTTGTTATGGGCGGCATTTCCGACGAACGTTTTGCAACCGGCATCGACACCACACGCCAGTTAATCATCACAGGGCGCTGCGTACTTGGCGGCGGAGCAATTGAATAACCAATGAACCCGTTTTTGAGAAATAAGGCTTCGACCATTGCCGCGGTCACAATTCTTGCAGTTGTGGCCGCCTGCTATAGCGCGGCGTTTGGCTGGCTGGCTGGGCAAACCGCGGGGGCGGTTGTTCTCGACTGCCTTGCGTTTGCCGCGACATTTGCCGCAGAGTGCATAATTATTTGGAACATAATGAAATATGTTCTGCAACCTATTGGCAATGCCTACTTCAACCAGTATCTGCTGATAATCGGGTTCTTTGTTGTGGTGAGCACTGTGGGCATTGAATCAATTGTAAATTATTCGATTGATAATGAATGTTTTTCCGCTTTCGCGAAGACCTTGCCCGCCCGCGCTCTGGTTCTGGTTCTGCTTTTCGGTCTGGTGGTGCAAACCTACAGCCACAACCTTAATGCCGACGACGAGCCCGACACCATTGAACAGCCGTTGGCCACCGAAACCGAGCAGACACCATCGGAACCAATTGATAAGATAACAGTGCGAAACGGTCAGAAAATAAACGTTATAAATATTGCTGACATCTTTTACATCAAGGCTGATGGCGACTACGTGTCGATAGCCACCGAATCGGGCCGCTGGCTCAAGGAGCAGACAATGAAATACTACGAGCAGAACCTGCCAATGGCCGATTTTGTGCGGGTTCACCGCTCATTCATTGTGAATGTGGCCAAGATTTCGAGAATCGAGCGCTACGGCCAGCAGCAGCTTGTTGAGTTGCGCAACGGCGAGAAAATCAAAGTGAGCCTTTCGGGGTATAAGGCGCTGAAAGAGAGACTGAAACTGTAAAAGGAGAAAAACCGCACACACACGAAAGGCTGCTATCGGGCAGCCTTTTTTATCATACAATTTACCAAAAATCATTCTTTTTTCTTATGTTTGTCAATGTCCGTGTTTCCGTCGCGAAACGCCATTATGCACACTTTAGATTATTGATAAACAAACATATATGCAAAACAAACTGCAAGAATTGACTGACAGGCTTTATGCCGAAGGTCTGTCGAAAGGTAAACAGGAGGGTGAGGAATTGGTGCAGAAAGCCAAGGCCGAGGCCGAACAGATTGTCAATCAAGCGAAAGCGGAGGCGGCGCGGATTGTGGCCGAAGCCAGCAAGCAGGCCGACGAACTGAAGCAGAAAACCGAGGCCGACATCCGTATGGCTGGGGCGCAGAGTGTGGCCGCCATCAGGCACGAGGTGGAGACAATGATTGTTGCGCAGGCTGTGAAGCCAGCCGTGGAGAAGGCTCTTGCCGACACCGATTTCGCCAGCCAGATGCTGATGGCCATTGTCACGGCATTCAATCCAGCCGATGCGGCACCTGCCGATTTGGACGTCATTCTGCCCGAATCGGTTAAGGCGGCTGCCGAGAAATTCCTGAAAAGCGAGGCTGCGCGCCAACTCAATGCCAATCTGACTGTTGAATACTCGAAAAAACTGAACGCCGGATTCAAAATCTCGCCCAAGGAGGGCGGCTATCTGTTGCAGTTCACCGACGAGGAGTTCACGCGGCTCATCAGTTCGTATCTGCGCCCGGCGGCGAAAAAATTACTGTTCGGATAGATGGACAACTACGTTTACATCGTGGCCGGATTGCCCGACCTGACCGCCAACTTCGGCTCTTCGCAGTTCTCGTACACCGATGTGCGCGAGCCGATTGCCGAACTGCTGTCGGATGCTGACTGCCAGTTGGTTGCGTTGCTCGACGAGGGTTTCGACGAGGCCGCTCTTAACGCCGATTTCTACAGTCGGGCGGCGGCATCGCAGAACCGTTTCATACGCGAGTATTTCGATTTCGACGCACGAATGCGCAACCTTCAGGCCGAGTATGTGGCGCGCGCCGCTAACCTTCAGGTCGACAAGTATTTGGTAGAGTTGCCCGAGGCTGAGTTCGACGATGAGAAACGTGTGCTTGAGGTTTTGGCCAATGCCGATTTCCTTCAGCGCGAGCAGCAGGCCGATATGCTTAAATGGAACAAAGCCAGCGAGATAGCGCAGATGGACTATTTCAATATGAACGCCATTTTGGCTTTTCTGGTGAAGGCGCACATTGTGCAGCGCTGGGCACGGCTCGACCGTGAGGCCGGCGAGGCAATGTTCCGTAAGTTGCTCGGCGAGGTGAGGGGAACGTTCAAAGGCGTTTCGGCTTGACCGAAAATAATTGAAAAACAAGAAAATATAATATAATGAAGACAACAGGAAAAGTAACGGGAATAATTTCCAATCTGGTTACGGTTGAGGTTGACGGCCCTGTGGCTCAAAACGAAATCTGCTTTGTCGATTTGCACGGAACGCGCCTGATGGCCGAGGTCATCAAGGTGACGGGCAACACGGCTTCGGTGCAGGTTTACGAGAGCACACGCGGAATGCGGGCTGGCGATAAGGTTGAGTTTCAAGGGTATATGCTTGAGGCAACACTCGGCCCGGGCTTGCTGTCGAGCAATTTCGACGGCTTGCAGAACAACCTTGCAACAATGGATGGCGTTTTTCTGAAAAGGGGCGAGTACACGCCTGCTCTCGATGAGTCTAAATTGTGGGAATTCAAACCTTTGGCCGAGGTTGGTCAGCAGGTTTCGGCTGCCGACTGGCTGGGCGAGGTGAAAGAGGGATGGTTGCCGCACAAGATTATGGTACCATTCTCATTCAAAGGAACTTACACCGTCAAAAGCATCGCGAAAGCGGGCGAATACCGAATAAACGACACCGTGGCCGTGCTCACTGATGCTGATGGCGACGATGTCAACGTCACAATGGTGCAGCGCTGGCCGGTGAAGGTGGCCATTGGCGCATACGCCGACAAACCGCGCCCCTACAAGGTGATGGAGACGGGCGTCCGCTGCATCGACACGCTGAACCCCATTGCTGAGGGCGGAACGGGCTTCATTCCAGGGCCTTTCGGCTGCGGAAAAACGGTGTTGCAGCACGCCTTGGCCGAGCAGGCCGACGCCGACGTCATCATTATGGCGGCTTGCGGCGAGCGTGCCAACGAGGTGGTTGAGATTTTCACCGAGTTTCCCGAACTGAAGGACAAGCACACTGGCCGCAGCCTTATGGAGCGCACCATCATCATCTGCAACACATCGAATATGCCCGTTGCGGCCCGTGAGGCGTCGGTTTACACAGCGATGACGCTGGCCGAATACTACCGCTCGATGGGCTTGAAAGTGCTGCTTCTGGCCGACTCAACATCGCGCTGGGCACAGGCTTTGCGCGAGATGAGCAACCGCCTTGAGGAACTTCCTGGACAGGATGGTTTCCCAGTCGATTTGTCGTCGGTCATCACAAGTTTCTACGCCCGCGCTGGATTCGTAAGGCTGAACAACGGCGCCACGGGCTCAATCACCTTCATCGGAACGGTGTCGCCCGCAGGCGGAAACCTGAAGGAGCCAGTTACCGAATCGACAAAGAAGGCGGCACGCTGCTTCTACGGCCTTTCGCAGAACCGCGCCGACAAGAAACGCTATCCCGCTGTTGACCCTGTTGATTCGTATTCAAAATATCTGGAATACCCCGAAATTGTTGAGTATCTTGACAATAGAGTCGAAAAAGGATGGGCCGACAAGGTCATCAAAACCAAATACATCATCCGCCGCGGCAAGGAGGCCTTCGAGCAGATTAACATTTTGGGCGACGACGGCGTGCCAATCGCCTATCACGAGCAGTATTGGAAGTCGGAACTGGTGGATTTCATCATTCTTCAGCAGGACGCGTTCGACGAGATTGACAGTTCGACACCGCTTGAGCGTCAGCAGTTTATGCTGAACACCGTCATCGATATTTGCGACCACAAGTTTAATTTCGGCAATTTTGAGGAGTGCGCCACATTCTTCAAGGGGCTCATCAACATTTGCCGACAGATGAATTATTCGGAGTACAAGTCGGAGCAGTTCGACAAATACTACAGTCAGTTAAGGAAGGAGTTAGAAAATGAGTGAGAAAGCATTTCAGCGGATATACACGCACCTGACGGCCATCACCAAGGCCACGGTGACGCTTGAGGCCGACGGCGTGACGGCTGACGAACTGGCGCTTGTGGCTGGGCGTCTGGCGCAGGTTGTGAAGATAAAAGGCCGCAGCATAACGCTGCAAGTGTTTGGCGGAACGGAAGATATACCCACCAACGCCGAGGTTACGTTCTTTGGCGAGCCGCCCGCACTCAACGTGAGCGACGACCTTGCGGGACGCTTCTTCAACGCTTACGGCGAGCCGATTGACGGCGGCCCAGCCGTTGAGGGCGAGAAGAGGCAGATTGGCGGTCCGTCGGTGAACCCATTCCGCCGCCGCCAGCCTTCGCAACTTATCCCCACGGGCATTGCGGGCATCGACCTGAACAACACGCTTGTGTCGGGCCAGAAGATTCCGTTCTTTGCCGACCCCGACCAGCCTTACAACCAGGTTATGAGTATGGTGGCTCTGCGCGCCGATGTCGATAAGATTATCCTTGGCGGGATGGGTCTGACCAACGACGATTATCTCTTTTTCAAGAACGAATTTGAGAGCGCTGGCGCCCTGCACAAGATTATCAGTTTTGTGAACACCACCGACCAGCCGCCTGTCGAGCGCCTTCTGATTCCCGATATGGCGCTGACGGCTGCCGAGTATTTTGCCGTTGACAAGAACGAGAAAGTGCTTGTGCTTCTGACAGATATGACGCTTTACGCCGATGCGTTGAGCATTGTGAGCAACCGTATGGACCAGATTCCGTCGAAGGATTCGATGCCAGGCTCGCTCTATTCTGATTTGGCCAAAATCTACGAGAAAGCCGTGCAACTGCCTGACGGAGGCTCAATTACGATTATCGCCGTCACCACTCTGAACGATGGCGACATCACTCACGCAATTCCCGACAACACAGGTTATATCACTGAAGGTCAGTTGTTTCTGCGTTCCGACCCCGACTCGGGCAAGGTGATTGTTGACCCGTTCCGTTCGCTTTCGCGACTTAAACAGTTGGTACAGAACAAGGTAACGCGCGAGGACCACAGCGCCGTGATGAACACATCTGTCCGCCTTTACGCCGATGCCGCCAACGCCAAAACCAAGTTGGAGAACGGTTTCGACCTGAATGACTACGATCAGCGCTGCCTGAATTACGCCCGCGAGTACGCCACGCGCCTTCTGGCCATCGATGTCAACATTGGCATTACCGAGATGCTCGACACCGCGTGGGAACTGTTCGGCAAATATTTTACAAAGGCCGAAACTGGTCTGAAAGACAAACTGATAGAAAAATATTGGAAAGGAAATTAACGCGCTATGGCCATCAAGTTCCAATATAACAAGACGTCGCTCAACGAACTCAACAAGCAGTTGAAGATGCGCACCCGCGCCCTTCCGACGCTGAAAAGCAAGGAATCGGCGCTGCGGATGGAGGTGAAGCGGGCCAAGCAGCGGTCCGACGCACTGGCGCAACAACTTGAAAATGAGTTCCGTTCGTACGACTATATGGCGCAACTGTGGAACGAGTTTGAGCCAGGGCTGATTTCGGTGTCCGATGTCCGTCTGCGCACCGTGAAGATTGCAGGTGTGGCCACGCCCGCGCTCGACGAGGTATTGTTCGACGTGAAGGAAATCAATCTTTTCGCCAAGCCGATGTGGTATGCCGACGGCGTGCGGATTCTGAAAAACCTAGCGCAAATCGGCATAGAATCAGAGATTTACACCGAGGTGAGCCGCATTCTGGACTACAACCGCAAAAAGACGACGCAGAAGGTGAATCTGTACGAGAAGGTGCAGATTCCAGGCTACAACGAGGCCATACGCAAGATAAAACGCTTTATGGAGGACGAGGAGAATCTGTCGAAAGCATCGCAGAAGATTGTGAAAAACAAACATTTAGCAGAGGAGGCGGAAGATGGTAACTGAAATGACCAAATATAACTTCGTGCTTTTGAGCGGCGATGCCGACAATTTTCTACGCACACTGCAAAAGGTTGGCGTTGTGGATATTACGCGCTCGCAAGTGCCTGTCGACGAGGAGTCGGAGGCGGTGTCGGCACGGATTGAGCAACTGCAGAAGGCGCTCGAGGTGCTGAAGCAGATTCCCGCTGCAACCGCTTCCGCTGCCACAACCGACGATGCGGCGACTGACATAATCGGCACTGCGGCAGAGCGCGAGCGGCTTGCGCAGCAACTGGCGGCTGTTGAGGCCGAAATTGCCGACCTTGCGCCGTGGGGCGACTACAAGCCCGAAGACATTCAGCGGCTTGAGGCTGCTGGCCTGAAACTGCATTTCTACAAGGTTGCCCGCAAAGCCTTCAGCGAGGAGTGGAGCGAGCAGTATGCGCTCACCACCATTGCTTCTGACGACAATTTTGTCTATTTTGTAACAGTTTCTGATACAGACGAATACAATTTTCCTGCAAAGGAATTGCCAAAGCCAGAGCGCCCGATTGGAGCAGCGCAAGCCGAGGCCGAGAAATTGCGCCAATCGATAGCAGGGTGCGATGCGCGGCTTGGCGGCTTGAAAGGCCTTGAACCATCTGTCCGTCAGGAACTTGACGAGCGCCGCATCCGTCTCGACCGCCAATTGGCAAACGCTTCGGCCGAGAAGGCTGCCGACGATTATCTGTCAGTGTTTGAAGGGTTTGCGCCCAAAGAGAACGAGTCGGTGCTGCTTCAATTGCTCGATTCGTCGAACGTCTGCTACTTCACCGAGGCGGCACAGGAAGCCGACAATCCGCCTATCAAACTGAAAAACAACCGCTTTGTGTCGATGTTCGAGATATTGACCGATATGTACGGCCGCCCAAAATACTCGGAATTCGACCCAACAGTCTGGATTTCAATATTTTTTATGCTGTTCTTCGCCTTCTGTATGGGCGATGCGGGCTACGGCCTGATACTCGCACTTTTAGGCTTCGGCTTGAAGGGCAAATTGCCGAAAATCGCGCCGCTGGTGGTGACGCTGGGCGTGGCCACAACGGTCATCGGACTGCTGTTCCACACCTTCTTCTCAACCGATATGCTCACCTGGCAATGCCTTCCCGATGCGGTCAAACGGCTGATGCTGCCATCGCAAATTGCTGGTTATGACGGCACTATGATAATGGCCATTGCTGTTGGCGTGGTGCACCTTTGCCTGGCAATGATTATTAAAACGTGGCAGGCCACCAAGCACAGCGGTCTGAACTCGCTCGGCACCTGGGGCTGGACGCTGCTCATTGTTGGCGGTGTGGTGGTTGGCGGAATGGCGCTCGCTGGAGTGATTGACGCTGCCGTTACAAAAGTGATAATCATTGTGTTAGGTGTGGTTTCAACTTTTGGAATCTTCTTCCTGAACGACCTTCACCGCAATCCGCTGGCGAACTTCGGCGTCGGATTGTGGAACACATATAATACCGCTACAGGCTTGCTCGGCGATGTGTTGAGTTATCTTCGCCTTTATGCGCTCGGCTTGGCTGGCGCAAAACTTGGTGAAGCGTTCAATGCTATTGGCACTCAGGCACTTGGCGATGGCGGCGCAGGGTGGATTTTCTTCATCCTGATTGTGATTGTCGGCCACACGCTGAACCTTGCAATGTGCGTTTTGGGCGCGTTTGTCCACCCGCTGCGATTGAATTTCCTTGAGTTTTTCAAAAATTCCGGCTACGAGGGTACCGGACGTCGTTATAATCCTTTGACAGAGAATGTTAACAATTAAATATTACTGATTATGGTAGAAACAATTTTAGGTTATCTGGGCTTGGGCTTGGTATTGGCTTTGGCCGGAATCGGAAGTGCAATCGGAACATCGACTGCCGGAAACGCCGCTGAGGGCGGATTGAAGAAGCGTCCCGAGGCATCGGGCAATTTTATGGTGCTGTCGGCGCTGCCGGCAACGCAGGGTATCTACGGCTTTGTGGCCTTCTTTATGATGCTTGGCAAGTTGCAGGCCGACGCGTCGCAGGGTCTGCTGATTTTCGGCATCGGCCTGTGCGTTGGCGCTGTCTGCCTGATTTCAGCAATCCGCCAGGGCCAGGTCTGCGCCAACGGCATTGTGGGCGTCAGCCAGGGCCACGACGTGTTTACCAACACCCTGATTTACGCCGCCTTGCCTGAATTTTACGCCATTCTAGGCCTTGTGGGTGCGCTGATGATTTGATTCGGGGCAAAATTTCATTTTGAAAAAATTCAAAAGCGGACAGCGCTGATTTTACTCAGTTCTGTCCGCTTTTGCGATATAGGTTAGTTGTTGTTGTATGCCTATTTCTTTGTGTTCACAATCACCACACCCACATTCGGGTCATCGGTGTATTTTTTCGCGGCTTTGCCTTTCAACACCTCAACCGATTTAATTTTACCCTGTTCAAGAGCTTTCATATCGGCTTCGGTCGATTTCTTGCCGTCGATAATATAGATTGTATTGGTAGTGGAATTTCCCGATTTTGTTGTGATAACCATAATTCCGTTTTTGCCCCTTTCTCCATATTTTAACGCTTCGGTAGTGCCTGGCTCGTGAATCGAAATCGTTTCGATATCAGTTGGAGTGGCTGGTATTAGTGACTCAACCCCATCAATTATTGTTAAAGGCAGACCGGCATCATCATCTGAGTCAGAGGTTCTTCCGGCAACTATGCTTGGTCCGTCTAAAGTGGTTATGCGTATGCCTTGTCCTGGAACAGGTTTCGCGTCTGTTGTTGTTATGGCGTGCCCAACAATAACTCGATTATTCCAACTTTCTGTAGTATCGATAAAATAAGTTTTTATCGTCTTTCCGCTCAGTTGCGAGCCGTTGAAATTCTTGATAAACTCACCATTAATAACATACATAGTTACAGTATCAATTTTTGTCGTTTGAGCGTTGGCCACCATCGCTGTGGCGCAAAGCCCTAAAATTAAAAGTGTTCTCATTTTTCTAAATTTTAGTGGTTAAACTATTGATTCCGCCACGCAAAGTAGGTTGTAAGAGCGTCGCCGTCGCGCGTCAGAATGTAGGTGCTCGAGCTGTTGTCCTTCATTTTGGCGGTGATTAAGACGTTTTTACCACAAGGTGTGGCGGTTATCGATTCTATCTCATCTGCCGACAAGTTCATCAGCGTATTGAGTGTCTCGGCTATCTCCATCGGGGTTATATCGCACTGATTGTTGATGTATGACACAATGCTGGCCCTAACAATGGCAACCACAGCAATGGCTGCCGCAATGCCTGCCACCCAGCGCAGGGTGCGCTTGAATCCGATTCGGTGGCGGTTTTCAACCAAACGGTCGAACTCCTGCTCGCCACTGTTGCTCAGGCATTTAAGGGCGGGATTGCTTGCTATAATCAGCTGGGCGAAGGCATCTTCGTCGGCATCGGGCTGATTCATAGCGTAGTATTCGGCCAAAGCACGCTCTTCAGCCACGGTTGTGTCGGCCTCCAAGTAGCGCTCAATCAGCGCCTTGCGCTCCAGTTTATTGTCAATATCAATCATAGCATTCGTTTTATTTGTTCCAACATCTGTTTGCGGGCAACCGAAATGGTTGTCTTCACGCTTGCTTTGGGTTTGCCCGTCACGGCGGAAATCTCGTCGAGCGAAAGTCCGTCGTCGTTCCTCATTTTCAGCAACATCTGCTGCGACGGTGTCAGGCCGCCTAAAATCTGCGTTTCAATTTTGGCCATATCCTCGTTGTCGGTCAGAGCCGAAGCTGACATTCCACCGCCAAAATCGACTCCGGCAATGGATTGCGTAACAATCCGGCGTTTGCGGTAGTGGGCCACGCAGGTGGTTTTGACAATTCTCACGGCCAGAGCTTCCGCATCACGAATCGGGTAGCCGCTTTCCGACAATCGCCAAAGAGCAACAAGCGACTCCTGCACAATATCCTCAGCCTCAACCGATAGCTGGGTGGCATCGTTAAACCTGCCAGCCAGCATCAGCATCTTCTGCCTGATTCTCACCGATAGTTGTTCAAACTCCTGAAGTGTCATTTTTGTGCTTTCTGCATATAGGTAGCAGAAAGGTAGCGAAAGTTAATCGGGAAATGTGATTTTTTTTGAGGAAAGGGAAAAGATGACAACCATACATGTTTAATACCATTTCTAGTATTAAAAAAATGATTCGAAAACTCTTGCCTGGTTCAGTCAAAAGTATTGATAATCATAGAATTATTTTGCGGGTTTGGCAATTCCGATTGACAAATTTCTACGATGACAAGTTTAAAACCCAAAAAATCTTCCTACATTCGCTATCCTAACAAAACAACACTATCACTAATGAGCATTTTTAAACCTATCCGACTTATAGTTGCATCGCTGTTGGCGACAACGTTGAACATTGCTTTTGCTCAAACCGATACCTCAAAGGTTTACATTTTTCTTAATGACATTCCTGATGCCGGCATCTATCTGCCAGCACCACCCGACACTGCATCGCTCGCTTATGCCGACGACATCATTCAATGGCAGTGGGGAAAAGCGCAGCGCAATACCCCGCGTGGTGCTTTGGCTGACTACGATGGCAAATGGGGACATGAGGTTGTGGCCGAAATCTACTCGTGGCTTTTCGGGTTCAAAATCAGTGAGGAAAATACACCCGCAATATGGAAATTTCTTACAAAATCCTCATATACAGGTCATTTGAGCACGGTGGCTGCCAAAAGGAAGTATATGCGTACTCGTCCGTTTGCGCAGTTCAACGAGCACACATGGTCGGAATACGATGATGAGAATGAATTGCGGCACAACGGTTCTTATCCTTCGGGCCACACATCGCTGTTCTGGACTGTGTCGATGGCTTTCGCCGAGATGGTGCCGGAGATGCAGGACACCATCATGCACCGCGCATACCAATATTCCGAAAGCCGAGTTATTGTTGGAGCACACTATCAGAGCGATGTTGATGCCGGACGGCTTGCAGCTTCTGCCGCTTTCGCGCGAATGCATACAAGCCCCTATTATATTGCTGATTTGAAGGCTGCACGCGCTGAGTTCGACAAATTCAAGAAATTTGAGAAAGCGAATGCCAGCGAGTGGCCGCATGGTGAACGATTCCTTGGCTCGCCGGTCGATACCAGCAGCCGCCGTTTTTATGGCGATGTGGTTCAATACTGGCAGGCAAAGACAGAGCGTGCCACTGAGCGCGGCCGTCAGGCCATTGCCGATGCCGATTGCTCTGATGCGGCCGTTATGAACGGATTTGCGCCAGCCGTCGGTCTGGAGTTGAACAGCAAATCAACTCCGGCCATTGCCGCTCTTTTGTCGGCTGCAAAAACGGCGTTGCTCGACAATGCTAACCAACTGCAAAGCACCGATTTCCGCAAACGCCCGTTTGTTCAGTTTGGCGAGCCGTCGCTGCTTCCCGACAGCGACACCGAGGCGGCTCTCACATCGAGTTATCCTGCCGAAGGCGCTGTAGTGGGGTGGGGTTTGGCCTTGCTGCTTGTTGAGGTTGCGCCTGAAAATCAGAACGCTATACTGACGTGCGGCTTTGAGTATGGCCGCAGCGGAATCATAACGGGACGCCATTATGCCAGCGATGTCCAGGCTGGCCGCCTGTTGGCTGCGGCGGTTGTGGCTCATATGCACACCAACCCCGATTTCTTGAAATTGATGGAGAAGGCTAAGGCCGAATATTCAAAAAAGAAAAAGAAATAATCGAACTTTAATTCAGCACCAGATAATCGTAATGCACAAACGGGCGGCTTTGTTTTTTCCCCATGCATTCGGCCACGGTCTGTGAGTCGTACATGGCGCGGCCAATGCCGAGTTGCTGACCGTCGGGGCCATAAATGCCCACAATGTCGCCTTTCTCAAACGTGCCTTCAACGCCAGTGATGCCGATGAACAGAAGGCTGGTGGCTTTTTCGCCCGTTAAGGCGTCCATGGCTCCTTGGTTCACAGTCACAAATCCTTTGGCAAACGACTGCGAGTGAGCCAGCCATTTCTTAACGCTGGTAGTCTTGCTGTGTGGCATGAAGTGGGTGAAATCCTTCAAGCGGTTGTTCACAATGTCGAGCAGCACATTGTCGCGTGTGCCGTTGGCAATGAACACGTTGATGCCCTCGCCTGCGATTTTAGCGGCAATGGAGCATTTTGTGAGCATTCCGCCGCGCCCGAAGCCTGATTTTGTCGGAGCAATGTATTTCTGTAGCGATGCGAATCCGGTGTCAATCTTGCGAATCAGTTTTGAGTCGGGCTGGTCGGGTGCACCGGTGAACACGCCGTCGATGTTCGAGAGGATGAACAGCGAGTCGCAGTTCATCATTGATGCAATCAGGCCCGAGAGTTCGTCGTTATCGGTGAACATCAACTCGGTGACGGAGATTGTATCGTTCTCATTCACAATTGGAATTACTCGGTTTTCGAGCATTGTGGTGATGCAGTTTTTCATGTTCAGATAGTGGCGGCGGTCGCCGAAATTCTCTTTGGTGGTTAGCACTTGGGCGCACACAAGTCCCTGGTCGCTAAATAGTTGCGTATAGAGCGACATCAGTTTCACCTGTCCTACAGCTGCCCAAAGTTGCTTGGCGGCCACTAGGTCGGTTTTCTTCGATACGGCCACACTGCCGCGTCCTGCTGCCACCGCACCCGATGACACCACAATCACCTCGGTGCCCGATTTTTGCAGCGTGGCAATCTGCTCCACCAAATTTGTGATTCGCGCCGTGTTGAGCGAACCGTCGGCCTGCGCCAGAACGTTGCTGCCAATCTTTATTGCTATCCGTTTGAATTTATTCTGCATTTTCTGTATCTGTTTCGTTTTCAGTTTGTTCGTTTTCTCCATTGTCTTCGGCATTCTGCTCTCCGTCTTCATTTTCATCTTCAGGCACATACACGTTGCCGTCCTCATCCACAATCTGCTCGTCATCGTCAATCGCAAAGCCTTGCAAGTGCTTCATGAAGTCGTTTTTCTTCTTGTTCTCGGCCATCATGAACATATACGAAGCCTCGCCCTTGATGGCTGGCAGTTTGCGGTCGCTGCCCTTGATTGAGTGGATAAGGCGGTTAAACTCGTCATCGGAACTCAAAACCTGCATGAATCCGCGCTTGTAACTGAAGAAATACCACAGGTCGGGCGTCAGTTCAAGATAGAGAGTCATGCCATCGCCGCTGCGCTTGCGCTCAACCTCAAACACACCTTTCAGTTTCTTGTTGAGTTGCACTCCGCCGAAATTGGCAATTCCAAGGTCGCCAACGCTCTGCCAGCAGTTCACCTTCTTGTTCCAAGTCATGCGCAGTTCGGAGAACAGGATGGTCTTGTTCAGTTCTTCGGGCACCACTTTGAGCGTGCCGAACATCTGCTGCTCGTTGAACACTTTCCGCGCCTCAACCGGACCTAACAATTTTCTCACGCCGCGGGTGTAAACATCGCCCATCAGGCTTGCCGGAGCAAGTCCCTCAATGGCCTGAATGGTATCGGTGATGATTTTCAGAGCCGCTTCGGGCATATAGAAGTTGAGCGTGGTCATCATGTCGAGGATATATTTGTCGGCATCGATATCGTAAACGGTGGTTCCGCTGTTGACCAGTTTCACGCGTCCCAGATTGGCCACCAGATTGATTTCACCCTCCGAGTTTATGGTGCAGCCGTTCTTGTTGATGCAGATGTAGTTGCCGATACTGTCGGGTTGAGCCATACGCTCTTTTTCGGCAATCTCATACGCCTGATTCTTCTGATTATAGTGCAGGAATCCACGGGCTGTTGCCACGGGCACGTTGCTGTAGAGTTTGCGCGGAGTGAGGAATGCCGGGTAGACGTGAACCGAGTCGGTGGCCATCATGCCGCCAATGGCAAGGAACTCATCACCGATGCTCATCGGCTGTTCTTCAATCGGAATGAACACATCTTTCGGGTCAATCTCGCCATCGAACTTAACCCAGACTTTCCCAATGCTGCAGTCGTGGCGCATCAGTGTCGAGCCGGTGTAGTGCAACAGGGGATTGCGGGCTTCAAGTTTCACTTGTCCCTGATAGCCAAAGTCGGGCGACAGGCTGAAATCCTCCTCGCGTTTAATCTTGCCGTTGGCGTATGTTTGTCCGGTCGAATCAACGGCAATCGGGTCGAAACTGATGTATTCAACCGTTCCGTCCGACTCGGTGTAGGTGTAGTCGCCGTGGCCGTAATAATCCTTGCGCGACAAGACATCAACCGTTACATCCTTGAAATTGTGATACTTATTCTCTGTGTCGGCTAGCAGTTTGGCGCCGGTCAAGGTCTTCATTTTGGCCTTCGGCATGATGGTAACCTCGCCGTTAGCCGGGTATACATGAGCGTCGGCCACTGCCACAAGGTCAACTTTGTGAGCCGATATCACATTGGTTTTCAGGTCGAAATCGGCCACGGGCGATACCCAGTTGAGCGAATCCTGGCCTTTGTGAACCGACAGGAACAAAGAGCCTTTTGGAACGTCTTTCGCAGCGTTCGGTTCAACACGTCGCACGCGTCCGTTAACAAACTCCTGCGTGGCGCTGTTCGAGGCAAACTGCAACTGCTTGTCGAGCATCTTCCACGAGAAAGTCTCTATCCAAGCGGCGTAGAGGTTCTCGGGGAAGTCGATGCGGCCGTTGCCGAAATTCGACTTGAAGGTTGCCAATTTTGTTGTCATATTGACTTGTGCCTCAACATTTTCTGTCGATAATGCCAACTGGTCGGACAATCCGGAGTTGATCTCAAACTTGGCACTCTTGCTGCTGAAACTTGTCTGCAGGAAATCGAACCTTGCCGATGTCAGCCTTGCGTCGTACAACTCCACATAGCCCTTGCCGTCCATCGATTTTGAGTGGTAGTTCAACTTTCCACTGAACGCAACCTCGCCCCCGTACATGCGCAGCGGCTGGCCCATATCCTTCATTGTCAGCACATCTTTGTAAGGCTCCCAATGCACATTAACCTTCGTGCCCAGCACATCGGTGTGGACGCCCTTCTGCTCGGCAATACTCAATGCCGATGTTATGCCGTTGGTGGAGTCGGGGAAGAAGATAAAGTCGTTCGACACCATTCGGGCATCGGAGAAATCAAGTTCGCCATTTCCGCGCAAACCCATGTTACTCAACCAAATATTGTTGTGGAATACTCCTTTGCTCCGATAGGCTGGATAGCCGTTGTTGGGAGTTTTTTCGACAAATCCAAGTGAGTTATCCTCTTGAAGCACAAGTTTTTGCTTGAACACGGGGAAGATGTCGGCAGAGTGCAGTTCGCCTTCGAATCCCATACCCTCGGTCGAGAAACTGTTCAAACTGTCGATTACGTAAGGGTAAACCTGGAAATAGAAAGTATCGCGCGGGTATTTGCCGTCTTGTATTTCTGGGTCGTCATAGTAAACGTAAGAGTCTTTTTCACTGGAGAAAATCGGATATTGAAGCAAGTTCTTGCGTCCCGATTTGTTGTCGGGCTCATCGATTCGGAGTTTGCCTGTGATGTCCTCAATGGTACTCTGCACGTTGGCCAGCAACTGCCGTCCCTGTGCGTCCCAACCGGCTTTCACCCTGATATTCAGTGAGTCAACGTGGTTCAACTCAACCATGAAATCGTTGTAGTTGAAGTTGAAGTTATCGCCATGGAAAGTGAACAAACCGGCATCAATTCTGCCGCCGAAATCAAAGCACATATCCTTTTTGACCACAATCTCCTCGTTTTTCGGATAGAAAATCACGTTCTGGCGGTCGCTCACGTTCACCATCGGAACGCCTTGAATGGCCAGGTCCATGTTTCGCAGGTCGAGTACACCGTTGGTTGCGCCCGATACCGTCTGCGATTCGAAACGGATAAGGTCGTAGTCAATCTTCTCAACAATGCAGTCGAGATAGCGGTAGAGTTTCGGCTTGATGCGGCATATTTCGGTTTTGGTGTCGTAATCGACTATTCCTTTGTAAGTCAAACTGATAAGGAGTCGTTTGGTTACCGTCAGACTCATTCTTATGTGGCGCGAGAACTCATCGGCATCGAACACCTCCGAGCCGTATTTGCGCACGTAACTACGCAGCAGCAGATAGGGATGCACATCCTCAAGCCCTTGGTCCTCGTAGTATCGCTCGGCGCTGAAAAAGTTTTCCGATTCAAATGTGGCCATACTGATACTACTGCCCAAAATGTTAGTGAAGTAAATCTTCTTGTCGTTCATCTTCCAACTCAGCAGACCAAAGTTCATTTCCATATTGTGGTACGAGTCGTAGTAGGGGCTTCGCGACAGGTTCTCCGGGTTGTTGTCGCGAATCAGGCTGATCTCCTTATTGGCGTCGGCATACTTGAACTGAAGGCCAGGATGATAGATGGAGTCGTTGCCAATGTTCATCTTGATTTTTGCGTTGGCCGATGTGATGGCGTTCTTGCGGATCCCAAAATACTCCGATTTGACCTCGAGAAAGACCTGTTTCTTGATAATCGTGTCGCCTTTTTCGTTTATGTATTCAACATCGCGAAGGATTGAAACCAAGGCAGGATCAGAACTGGTGCCAGTTCCGGCCACCTTGTCGCCCATAATGGTGAAACCGCCCTTATAGTTGATGTCGGTAAAAAGGTCTTCAATATCAAAAGTTTTCTCATCGCTGCGGAATTGCGGATATGATGATTTTCCAGGCTGCGAGGTTTCTATAACCTTGTCGGTCAATGTTCCTTCAAGTGGGTAGCCGAAATAGCCTAAATGGTAGAAAACCACGTTTTTAATGGAGTACGACGATTTGCTTAGCAAGATTGAGTATGAGTCAATCTCGGCCCACGATGAGTCACGCGAGATTCCGGCTCGTTCCCAATAAACAGTGCCCTGGCCACCTCGCCAGCGGTTCGATATGGGGTTATAGATGCCTTTGGTGTCGTAAATCACCATGCTGTCTTTGCGGACAATGCACTTAAGATCCAGATTGTTAAAGTAATAGCAAACCGTATCATTGATTTTGTTAATCTCGAAATGACTGTTGCTGCTCACCCATTTCATGCTGCCCGACGTGTAGATGGCTCTGTCGCGTAACATATAGATGATACTCACTACGTATTTGTCTATATCGTTGAGTTTCATTGATTTGTCGTAGACAATGGTGTTCAAACCATCGCACCATTCCTTGTAGTTGCCCTGTTGAGTCATCTCGTTTTGACAGAAAACCAGCAACGCGTTGATATAGTTGAAGATATGTGGAAAATTGCGTGCGCGGCGGGCCACCATCTGATTGGTGAGTTCATAGATTTTCTGCTGCTGCTCCTCGGTGAACGAGCCGCCGTGCCAGTAAGGTGCAAACTCCTTGAGCAACAACTTTCCGCTCTCGTAGTTGGCTTCCGATTTCGAGAAAAACACCTTCAGTTCGTCCATGAACACGTAAGGATCGGGAGTGAACTTTGTTGTTTGATTTTGGGCAAAAATATTGCCTACCATTGTGGCGCACAACCCGATTATTAGCAGTAATCTTTTCATTATCAGTATTGTATGTTCATTTTGTTTTTACAAATCGTGCCGATACCCACTCGTCGCGCTTCAGAACCTTTTCAAGCAGAAGCGACAACTCTCCGGCTTTCTCTTTGATTATGTCGAGGTCCGACTCATAGAATCCGCTCAGACAGAGCGTTCCGCCGGCAGCGAGCGAACGGCTGTAAACCGGCATCTGGTCGAGCAGGATGTTGCGGTTGATGTTGGCCAGAATCACATCGAACGTGCCGCTGATGGCTTCCGCACCTCCTTCTATCACTGTCATTTCCACATTGTTGCGTGCGGCGTTCTCCTGCGTGTTCTCAACCGACCAATGGTCGATGTCGATGGCAACAGCACTTTTTGCGCCTAGTTTTAGTGCGGCAATGGCAAGCACTCCCGTTCCGCAACCCATGTCGAGCACCGCTTTGCCGTTGAGGTCGATGTCGAACAGTTGCTGAATCATCAGCGTGGTGGTAGCGTGGTGCCCCGTGCCAAACGACATTTTCGGCTCAATAATTATATCCAATTGATAATTAGCATCATAATCGTGGAAGGGTGCACGGATTCGACATTTTCCGGCAATGGTTATCGGGGTGAAATTCTTCTCCCATTCAGCATTCCAGTCAACATCGGGCACAGGCAGGCTCTCAATTTTGAGACTTTCAAAAACTGCTGACACTGGCTCCACGGCTGCTGTGGTGGCCGCCTCATCAAAGTCGGAGGCTAAAATGTACGCCGAGAGCCCTGTTGGCGTCTCCATGAAACTGTCGTATCCGATTTCGGCAAGCAGTGCGGTCAGAATCTCGCGGTTGTCGGGGGTTGCCGGACTGAAAGTGAGTTGAGTTTCAATATATTGCATTATCAATATTTTTTTGACAAGATAATACAATTATAGATTCAATTCCTCACTCATTCAAACCTTCAATTAACCAATCATTCAACAAAAAAGAGCGCTCCCTTTCGGAAGCGCTCCCCCTTCAATTAATTATGAAAAGAATTAAACAATTCTTCCTACATCATTCCGCCCATACCGCCGCCGGCCATTGGGTTGGCTGCAGGGGTTTCGGCTTTCTCCTCAACAAGCACGCACTCTGTTGTCAGGAACATTCCGGCAATCGACGCGGCGTTCTCCAGAGCAACACGGGCAACCTTTGTCGGGTCGATGACGCCACCGGCAACCATCTTCTCGTACTTGTCGGTGCGGGCGTTGTAGCCGAAGTCGGCCTTGCCTTCCTTCACCTTGTTCACAACCACCGAGCCCTCGCCGCCAGCGTTCTTCACAATCTGACGCAACGGCTCCTCGATGGCGCGCTTGATAATATTGATACCCAGCGTTTGGTCCTCGTTCTCGCCTTTCAGTTTGTCGAGAGCGGCAATGCTACGGATGTAAGCCACACCGCCACCAGGAACAATACCTTCCTCAACGGCTGCGCGAGTTGCACTCAAAGCATCGTCAACGCGGTCTTTCTTCTCTTTCATCTCAACCTCCGAAGCGGCACCTACATAAAGAACAGCCACACCGCCTGCCAGTTTGGCCAAGCGCTCGTGCAGTTTCTCGCGGTCGTAGTCCGAAGTTGTCTTCTCAATTTGTGCACGAATCTGATCAACACGGGCGGCAATCAACTCTTTCGAGCCCAGGCCGTTCACAATTGTTGTGTTCTCCTTGTTGATGGTGATTTTGTCGCAGCGTCCGAGCATATCCATTGTGGCATCCTCGAGTTTCATGCCCTTTTCTTCCGAGATGACGATACCGCCAGTCAGAGTGGCAATATCCTCGAGCATCTCTTTGCGGCGGTCGCCGAAGCCCGGTGCCTTTACGGCCGCAATCTTGAGCGATGCGCGCAGGCGGTTCACAATCAACGTTGCCAAAGCCTCGCCGTCAACGTCTTCCGCAATAATCAAAAGCGGACGACCGCTTTGTGCTGCAGGTTCAAGAATCGGCAGAAGTTCCTTCATCGAAGAAATCTTCTTATCGTAAATCAAGATGAACGGACTCTCAAATTCGGCCTCCATCTTGTCAGTATTAGTCACAAAATATGGCGAAATGTAGCCGCGGTCGAACTGCATACCCTCAACCACATCAACGTGAGTTTCAGCGGTTTTCGATTCCTCGACGGTGATAACGCCCTCTTTGCCGACTTTCTTCATTGCATCGGCAATCAGCTCGCCAATCTCCTTGTCGTTGTTGGCCGAAATGGTGGCAACCTGCTCCAGTTTCTCCGACTTAACGTCGATATCCTGCGACATCGATTTCAGGTTGCTGACAACAGCTGCAACAGCCTTGTCGATACCGCGTTTCAAATCCATCGGGTTTGCGCCTGCGGTAACGTTTTTCAAACCTACGTTGATGATTGACTGTGCCAGAACGGTTGCAGTGGTGGTGCCGTCGCCGGCTTTGTCGGCAGTTTTCGAAGCCACCTCTTTAACCATCTGTGCGCCCAGATTTGCGTAAGCGTCGCTCAACTCAATCTCTTTGGCAACTGTCACGCCGTCTTTTGTGACTTGCGGTGCGCCAAATTTCTTGTCAATCACCACGTTGCGACCTTTCGGGCCGAGTGTTACCTTCACTGCGTCAGCCAACTCGTCGACACCCTTCTTCAGAAGGTCGCGAGCCTCAATATTGAATTTTATCTCTTTAGCCATAATTGTTGATTTTTAATCGGTTAGAAAATGAAAATAATGTCTTTTGTGTTGATAAGCACATATTTGGTGCCATCGATTTCGACCTCGGTGCCCGAATATTTGCCGTACATCACATTGTCGCCAACCTTGACGTCGATTGGGGTTTCGTCTTTGAGCGGTGCGCCCAGCAGAACAATCTTACCCTGAGTTGGTTTGTCTTTAGCGGTATCGGGAATGTAGATGCCGCCTGCTGTCTTTGTTTCAGCCTCTGCCGGTAATACCAGTGCTTTGCCCGGAATCACCTTTCCTTTTAATTCTTTTGCCATTTTAAATGATATTTAAATTAGTAATGTTTTCAAATTTCGGCCACTAAAGCCGCTGCGCCATTTATCACAATCTGTGCCAAAGCCGATACAGCCGCTTTTTCGTGCCAATCTGCCACTCGCCGTTTGGCACTGTGTCACACAAATTGGCGTAATATTGCGTATTTGGTTGAAGAATAGGTAATTAGCAACAAAGGAAAGATGGCTGACATTTTGGCATTTTTTGTAGGGATTCGTTATAAAACACGAAGGGGCGCCATAATATGACGCCCCTCACATGATCACTTTTAATTATCGTATTGCCATAATCTCTATTTAATAACCACTCGTTTTGCCTGATTGCCCACGCGGACAATGTACAAGCCCTGACGCGGCATCTCAATCTCGGTGCGGGTGCCGGCGGCAAGAGTCTTGCGAACCATGCGGCCGTTCACGTCGAACACTGCAATCTCGCCTGTAATGGCGTCGGCGGCTTCAACAACAATCACGTTGCTGTAGGCGTAGATGCTGATTTCGGCTGCATCTTCATCAATAGCTGTGTTGTCAGCCTCCTTGACAGTTACATCGAACGTGGTGGTGAGCGTGCTGCTGACACTCTCAAATGTTACGGTGAGCGTCTGCTTGCCAACCTTTTCCGAGTCGGAGCCGCTAACCCATCCGCTCAGCATCTCGAAATCCTCAGTCGATTTGTCGGTGTAGGTGACAGTGAGTTTGCCGCCTGCAACATCGAGTTTCTCACCTTGCTTGTACTCAACCTTGTTGGGCAGTTTCGATACTGCCACGGCGCTTGCCAGGATATCAATCTTCTTGCGGCTGATCTCAGTCTTGCAGACAGAGCAGTAAATCACTGAATCATAAGAGCCTGCTGCTTCGAGTGTCGGACGGACAATGTTCTCGATGACAACGCTGTCGGCTTTGTGGCCAGCGGCAGGAACATCAACCACATCGCGGCTCAACTCAACGCGGCAAACCGAGCAGTAAACAACCGAGTCGTAAGAACCGGCTACGGTGCAGGTTGCCGCCACCATGTTCTCGAACACTACGCTGCCGGCTTTGTGGCCATTGGCGGCAACAGTGTCAGAATACTCAATATGCTGACAGCGGTTGCAAAGATGCTCGGTGTAACCAACGGCAGTGCAGGTCGGGACAATCACGGTCTCAACAAAATCGTGACCAAGAGCCGGAATGCTGTCGCCCATCTCATAAATCACGCCGCAGAGTTTGCAACTCAAGTTGCCGGTGTAACCCTTGTGGGTGCAGGTCGGCTCAAGAGTGTAGAGAACTTCATTACCATCGTTGTGCAGGCACTCAAGGCGTGTGATGGTGACATCGACACTCTCAACCTGATAGTTGCCCTTGTCGGCACCTGTGTAGTTGGCTGTGGCAGTGTTGTTGCCCATCGCAAGAGCAGCATACTCACTCCATGCCCAATCGGCAGGCAGAGCCACAAGTTGCGTGTTGATGTAGCGTGTCTCAATAGCAGCTTCCGGCTTGTTGGGTGCCACAGGCGCTTTGGTAATGGTGAGCGCACCATCGACAATGTTGAATGTAACATCGGCGAAGTTCGAGTTGGTGTTGCTGAAATCGGCTGCCGAAAGCTCCATCGGGTAAGTGCCAACAGTGGTGCCGGCGGCAACAGCGTTACCGCTGAAAGAGAAATCCTCTTCAGAGTAGATGTTAAGTTCGTCGTTGATGCTGTAGGTGTAACCCTCAACGCGCTGCTCCTCAGTGTTATAAGTAAGCTCGCTGCTATTCTCGGTTATAGTTACCACAACGTTGGTGTTTGGTGTGATAATCAGTTTGCCGTCAGTAACATTGAACTTAACGTTGGTGAAGTTTGCGCTTGTGTTCACGAGCGTTCCCGAATTGTAGCCAAAGGTGTACTCGCCGACTTCGGTCTGTGCTAACACATTTGCACGAGCGGCTTGGAATGCATCGTTATCGGCAGGTTGGAATCCGCCATACATTCTATAAAGTTCATTGTTGGTGCTAAACAATTCGTCTGCCGTAGGCATTTCGTAGCGGTTTGCCTGACCGTTGTACATTACCGTGCGTGTTGGCATGGTGAAGTTCAAAACCACCTCGTCGGTAACGGGCGATATTTTAGCATTGCACGTTCCTGTTGTTGTGAGCAGTGAGTAGTTGTCCTTGTCGGCACCGCCGCTGATGGCTATGTTGCTGAAATTCACGGCAACGGCATTGGCAGCGTTCATGTTGGCAAAAGCGTAATTGAAGCTGAATTCAAGAGCATCTCCGCTCACGCGGTCATCGCTGAAAGCACCGCCGGTGGCGTTGGTTGTGCCGTCGAAGGTCTTACCGCTAGTGACAAAGTTGCTCAATGTAAGCGTACGGGCAGTGATGTTGGCAGTTGCAGTAGCTGTTGTGCTGCTTAAAGTGTAGTTACCCTTATCCTCGCCATTGATAGCTATTCCGCTGAAGGTTACCGTCTTGCCAGTACCAGCATTCTTGTCGGCAAAAGCGGTTGCAGTGTAAGTCGCAGAAACTTTGTCGCTAGAAACCACCCCATTGAGTGCAATTGAGCCGCTTGCGCTAACAGTGCCGTCATACTCGCGGCTATTGGCTGTTGCGGTGACTGTGATGGTTTTCGGTGTAATGTCGGCCGTTGCTGTAGCCGTTGTAACATCATTAAGAGTGTAGTTTCCTGCATTAGCACCACCAATGCTTATTCCGCTGAATGTTACCACCTTATTGGTGCCAGTATTCTTGTTGTCAAAAGATGCCGAAGTGTAGCTAAATGTAACCACGTCATTATCAGCAATATCTGCTGATGCAAGCGTACCATTTACCGCTGTTGTGCCGTCATAAGCGCGATTGCTGGCTGTTGCACTGACCGTAAGTATGCGCTTGAACTGGGCGGTGTAGGTTGCATCGCCGCTGACGGTTATTGTGCGGGTGGCGTTGGTGTTGCCCTCGCCGTTATCGTCCCAACCAACAAATATGCAGTTCTCGTCGGCTGGCGTGGCTGTTATGGTAGCAGTTGCGTTTGGCATGTAGTCTCCACCACCGCTCACTGTGCCGAAACTGTTGTTAACCTTCACAGTTATTGCCTTTGTAAGGCTCTGAATCCTGTTTTTATAACTGCTCATATTGTTTGCAGCCTTGTATTTTGTTGCTGCTGCCGATGTGGGCACATATATCGGACAACTATTAGTGTTATAGAATACGTCTGATCCGAACGTCGGCGGTGTCGTTCTTTCAAAAACCACCTCTGCCAAACCTCTGCAACCACTGAAAACATCAGCGCCTATTAAAGTGACACTTTCAGGAATGGTTACCGATGTCAAGCTGATGCAATCCTTGAACGCACCATAATTTATTGCAGTAATACCTTCAGGAATGGTTACCGATGTCAAGTTGCTGCATTTGTAGAATGCATAGTTACCAATTGTTGTAACATCTTCTCCTAAAACATATTCGGTTACCTGAGTGCCAAATATAGTACTTAAATTACGACTTGCAGTATAAGTCTGTGAAGGTGAAACAATGGCATTGCTGTTGATAGTAACCTTTTTAATACCTTTGCAATTGTAGAATGCGTCTTTTGGTATTGATGTAACGCTGCTTGGAATGGTTACCGCTGTCAGATTGCCGCAATTATAGAATGCCCCATACGTAATATTGCTGCCACCCGTTAACACCACCTCTTTTAGCGATGTAGGTATGTAATAAACGGTATTAGTTGTTGAACTTGTGCTGCTACCATAATATAATTGGTTTGTTGCGGTTGCATCCGCGAAGTTTTCTGTTCCAAAAATGTAGCCGAACGGATATTGGTATAATTCATAGCTTAGGTGCGGCTTGTCGCCCACAAACGGCAGAGTGATTTTTGTCAGACCACTGCAGCCGCTGAAAGCACCTGCGCCAATGCTCGTAACTGAATTGGGAACAATTACCGATGTCAAGTTGCTGCAATTCCTGAACGCAGATCCGAATATTGAAGTGACTGGATATGTATTGCCATTGTATAAAAAGCTATCAGGAATGGCTATGTCGCCCGAATAGTTGTTAGCCAAAACTATTGCATCTGTCTCACCAATTCCATACATAATGCCGTCTATTTCTTTCTTCCACCTCACTCTGCTTGCATAACTGCTCATATTTTCCGCAGCTTTATATTCAGCTACAGCGGCTAATGTGGGCACAAATATCGGGCAGTCATTTGTGTTATTGAATACATTTGTTTCAAACGTCGGTGGTGTTGCTCTTTCAAAAACCACCTCTGTAAAACCATTGCAACGACTAAATGCATAACTGCCTATTGAAGTGACACCTTCAGGAATGGTTACCGATGTCAGACTATAGCAACCACAGAATGCAGAACCGCCTATTGAAGTGACACTTTCAGGAATATTTACTGATGTCAAGCTGCTGCATTCATAGAACACACTATACTTTATTGAAGAAATACCTTCAGGAATGGTTACCGTTTCCAATTCAGTGCAACCATAAAACGCACGGTCTTCTATCTCAGTAACACTTTCGGGAATATTAACCTTCTTAAGTTTACTGCAGCCGTTGAACGCCATGTAACCTATTTTTGTAATACCTTCTTCCAAAACATACTCGGTTACCTGAGCGCCAAAAATACCTTTCATATTTTCTGACACATTACTGTAATACTTTGATACAACGTCATTGCTGCCGATAGTAACCTTTATAAGACCGGGGCAATTATAGAATGCACTTTTGCTTATTGACGTAACGCTGCTTGGAATGGTTACCGCTGTCAGATTCTTACAATTGTAGAATGCGCCATATGAAATGTAGCTGCTACCCGTTATCACCACTTCTTTCAGCGATGTCGGTATGCAATAGGTTGTATTGGTCGTACTGCTCGTAAATTTGCCATAGTAATATTGCACTGTATTTGTTCCTCCAGTGTATGCACTTGTGCCGAATATATAGCCAATCGGGTACTGAAATGAGTCGCTGCTTGTGTGCGCCCTGTCACCCACAAACGGCAGAGTGATTTTTGTCAGGGCACCGCAGCCGCTGAACATTCCCTCATTAATGCTCGTAACTGAATTGGGGACTGTTACCGATGTCAGACCACTGCAATCCTTGAACGCTGAACCGTCTATTGAAGTGACAGGATATGAGCCTAAAATTCTTTCAGGAATGACAATGTCGCCCGAATAGTTGTTAGCCAAAACTTTTGCTGCCGTTCCGCTTATCTCATATTTTATGCCGTCTATTTCTGCACCGCACTTTATTCTGCTTGCATAACTGCTCATGTTGGTCGCATCACAATATGCTGTTACTGCATCCAATGTGAGTACATATATCGGGCATTCATTTGAGCCATTGAATACGGACGTTCCGAATGCCGGCGGTGTCACGCTTTGAAAAGTAACAGACTCCATTCTGCTGCAACCGTTGAATGCATAGTCGCCTATTGATGTCACACTTCCAGGAATTATAATCGATTGCATGGATGTGCAATTCCTGAACGCAGATCCGTCTATTGAAGTGACAGGATATGTATGGCCATTGAATGAAATGCTTTCTGGAATGGCAATGCGACCATAATATCTGTTCGCCAAAACTTTCGCTCCGGTCGTTTCCACCTCATATTTTATACCGTCAATTACTTTCACACACTTAACTCTGCTTGCATAATCGCTCATATTGCCTGCAGCCTTGTATTCTGTTACAGCCTCCGGTGTGGGCACATATATCGGGCAATTATTAGTGTTATAGAATACGTTTGTTCCGAAAGTCGGCGGTGTCTCTCGTTCGAAAGTTACTTCCGTAAGGCCGCTGCAATTGTAGAACGCAGAACTCCCAATGCTCATCACGCTATCCGGTATCGTCACACTCGTAAGGCCGCTGCAATAGTAAAACGCATAATCCCCAATATTTGTCACGCTGTTCGGTATCACCACCTCGCCGT
>JAEEGG010005798.1_pt1 | contig 29157 bp, 27 predicted proteins | sample 9134161 | NCBI WGS metagenome assembly JAEEGG01 (sample SAMN16246543, study PRJNA631951) | gut metagenome | biome: gut microbiome; feature: rumen; material: CR-attached | host: Bos | place: Iran: Karaj | collected 2018-10 | reverse complement strand
TGGAAAAGAAAGGGAGGCTGTAAGAGATGAGTATTAAAGTCAAAGGCTTTTTGAAGGACGTCGGCGGAGCCTCCCGCGTCACCAAGCTGAGGGAGGAGAATTTCGCCAAGGGTTCTCCCATCCCCGATCCGAAGGACCCCATCCGGGAGCTGGCCGACAAGCTCCACCCGAAACACATGCAGTTCAAGGTGGTCGACATTCGGGAGGCCTCGCCCTCCTCGCGCGTCTTTCGCTTTGAGTCCGCCGACGGGCACATCCCCGTGTTCCAGTCCGGCCAGTATGTGAATTTCCGCCTCCAGATCGGCGAGAGCGTGCTCTCCCGCCCCTACACCATCAGCTCCGCCCCCTGGGAGGCGCGCACGGACAAGCCCTTCTTTGAGATCACCGTCCGCCGCAACGTGCCGTATCTGGTGCCGGACTACCTTTTTGAAACCGTGAAGGTGGGCGACACCCTGGAGGGAGCCCTGCCCTTCGGCAACTTCTACTGGGAGCCGCTGCGGGATACGAAGGAGATCGTGGCCCTGGCCGGCGGCTCGGGCATCACGCCCTTCCACTCCATGGCCAAGGAGATCGCCTTCGGCAAAATGCAGGGCTGCCGCATCACCATTCTGTACGGCTCCGTGAAGGCCAACGACATCGTGCTGAAGGATGAGCTGGCGGCGCTGGAGGCGGCCTGCCCGGACGTGAAGGTGGTCCATGTCCTGTCCGACGAGCCGGACTGGGACGGCGAAAAGGGCTTTATCACGCGGGAAATCATCGAGAAATACGCCAGCCCCGACAGCACCTTTATGTTCTGCGGCCCGCTGCCCATGTACACCTTCGTGAAGAAGGCGCTGGACGAGATGGGCGTGCCGCAGCGCCGCTTCCGCCACGACGTGGTGAACAATCCCGCGGATGTGTCCACGCTGCCCGGCTATCCCAAGGGCACCGAGACCAAGACCTTCCGCATCACCGTGCTGCGCGGCATCCATGAGGACGTGATCGAGGCCAGCGCGGCCGAGCCCGTGGCCGTGGCCCTGGAGCGCGCCGGCATCGCCATCGACACCCACTGCCGCAACGGCGAGTGCGGCTTCTGCCGCAGCCACCTGCTCTCCGGCGAGATCTTCGTCTCGCCCATCGGAGACGGCCGCCGCCGCATGGACAAGGAGATGGGCTGGTTCCACGCCTGCTCCTCCTGGCCCCTCAGCGATCTGAAGATCAAGATCCCCATTATGTAAGCTTCTGTCAGCAAAAAAGCACGGCCTGAAAAGGCCGTGCTTTTTTGCTGGGCTACTATTCTATCCAGCAGATAAACTCCATTTGTTTTTCTGCCGCATCATAACGGTATAATGCGCCCCATTGATCGCTGTATACGTGGAATTGCGTGATATAAACGCAATCGTCGGAATTGACCCAAAGCTGCACGACGCCGCCCAGATCAAAGTCCTGCGCGATCTTCTCTGCTTCTCCGGTGTTCAGATTGATCCGGTACAGCCCGTTTTGCCACAGGTCCGGGTCTTGACTGTCGATGACGACATTATAGAGCTGCGCGTACGCGTATCGGTCGTATGCGTTCAGCTGCTGGATCTCTCTTGGGAGGGTATAGAGGGAAAGGCTTTCGCTGTTCAGGTCATAGACAGCTAATTTGTTTGTGAATTGCTGGCTATAATCTATATTGACGATATCTTGTCCATAACGCACCATCAAAACCTTGTCCGGGGTAAACTGGAATGAGCAGTTCAGCCCAAAGGCTGCGGGGATCTCACCGATCCGAACGGCTTCACGGGCGGCTCTGTCGTAATCGAAAATCTCATAGCTTTCCGTTTCTTCTCGATAGGAGATATAACGCAGCGTTCCCTTCACGATGCCGAAGGACGAGGCGCATGGGCAAATCACGCGGTCGTCACAGGATGAGAGATCACGGATATGCAGGGCGGCCTGATCCGCTTCGGAAAATGGACGATATTCCAGATAAACCAAGTCGTTTTCTAGAACGGCCCAGAAACGGGCGCTGGGGACCTGGCAGAACTCCTGGATCTCCTGCGTCCCGTATGAAAAGCGGTATATCCTGGTGCTGTCGGAGCTCCAGCTGCTGAAGTACAAATTTTGATCGACGCAATAGAGCTGATCGATGTATGAGCCCAAAGAATTGCAAACAAGTTCCGGGCTGTGTCCGCTCCCATAGAGACGGACGCTGTTTCCGTCCATAAGCAAGAGCTGATCCCCGGCGACGATTATATCCCTCGATGAATGCACAAGTGCATTGTTGAAAACCTGGTCGGACTGCGCCTGCTGAAAAAAGCGCTCGACCTCTTCCGAGGCTTCTATTCGTTTTAAGCGGGATTCTGTGAGGGAATGGTACAAAAATGGGGAGAGCAAAAGGAAAACGGTTAACAGGCAAATAAGCAGAAGTCGCTTTTGCTCGTGAAAAAGTCTAAGCAGAGATTTCATGCAGAGTACACCACCTTTTTGCTTTTACAGGTATAACGATTGAGAGCACAAAAAGGTTTCAACTTTTTTTGCGCGAATGTGCATTTTTTTCTCCTGCGTCTTTGAATTTGACCTTCTGCAGCGCCTCGTGTTCGGCCTGCAGCTCCCGGTACAGGCGGGGAGACGGCCAGGCGGCGTTGGTCTCCGTCAGCACCGCCTTCAGCGCGACGGTGCAGCGATTTTGCCGCAGGGCGTTCAGTAAGCCGCTGAACTGAGCGGGGGAGAGCCCGCACAGCACCAGCATTTCCCCGGAAAAGCTCTCCTGCGAGGCTTCAGACGCCTCCGGAGCGGGGGAAATGCCGCCTGTGTCGGCCAGGACGCCCACCGGAAGAGCAAATTCCTCCGGCGATACCACCCGGCCCTCCAGGCCCAGCTTCAGCAGGAGGAAGCGGATCTTTTTCAGCTTGTCTTTGCCGATGTTGTACAGCAGTACGCCGTTCATGTCGCATCACCCGGGAAGAGTGTAGCGCATTCCGGGGAAAAAGGCAAGGGCTGCGGCAGAAAGACGTCCGAAATGTCCCCGAAGGGGATCCGCTCTCCGGCGATCTTTAAAAATCCTTCCACGGGCTCGATCCGCTCCACCGGGCCGGATACGCTGCGGTACTCCCGCTCGGCGTAGTAGCCAACGGAGACCCGCATCCCCCTGCGCAGCGCCCGCAGCTTTTCATCCAGCTCCGCGGCCCGATCCTCGGCCAGCTCCCGCTTCTCCACCTGCTGCGCCTCACGCAGCTTCTGCTCCACGGCCCGATCCAGGCCGGTGATGGCGGAGAAGGGGGCGAACTGCTTGGCCCGGTGTTCCGCCGTCATTTTCGCTCTATACGCCACTTTTATGCCCTCCGATCTGCCGGTTCCGCTCCCGGGTGGTGGCGGCCGGATCAAAATTCATGCCCTTGAGCATGGCGTTTTTCCCGTATTTTTTCCGAATGCCGATCACGGCCTGCTGGAGCTTCCGGTTACGCGTCAGCGTGTCCCCATCCACGGAAGAAAAGAGACTGAACTGCTGCCCGCCCAGATCCATCCGCAGATCGTTGCAGCTGAAGTTGAAGCGGCGGATGGGCTTTTGCGGATCCGTGATGCGCTCGTAAACTGCCAGCACCGCGGGGATGATGACCCGGTCGGCGTTGGTCTCCAGATCCAGGTGGGCGGTGCCGCTGACAGGCTCCACGTGCAGGGAATGGGAGTAGCCCACCATGACGCTGACCGATTCGGTCACCAGCCCCTGCTCCACCAGCTCCAGGCACATCAGATCCAGCATTTCCTTGAGGATGATCTTGCCCTCCTCAAAGCTGTAATCCCGCCAGAGCACCTGGCCGCTGGTGATGCTGCGGCTCCGGGGCTGATAGCGGTGGATATCCGCCAGGGTGGTGGGCTCCCGCCCCCAGGCGTGGTCGATGAGCAGCTCCGCATCGATCCCGAATTCCTGATAGAGCCGATCCTCGCTGGCCTCGGTGATCTGCCGCTGGGTGTAGACGCCCATGCGCCCCAGATGGCGGGCGGTGCCCGGGCCGATGCGCCAGAAATCCGTCAGCGGCCGATGATCCCAGAGCGTGCGCCGGAAGGAGTCCTCGTCCAGCTCCCCGATAAAATCCGCGGCGTGCTTGGCGGTGATGTCCAGGGCGATCTTGGCCAGATACAGGTTCGTCCCCACCCCGGCGGCGGAGCGCAGCCCAAGCTCCTCCCGGATCTTCCCCATGAGGAACAGCGCCATGTCCCGGCCCGTCATCCCCATCCGCCGGAGATAGGGCGTCACGTCCAGGAAGCACTCGTCGATGGAATAGACGTAGATATCCTCCGGCGCCAGATAGCGCAGATAGATACGGTAGATCTCGGCGGCGTAGTCGATGTATTTCTGCATCCGCGGCGGGGCCATGATATACGCCATCCCCTTGGGGATCTCAAAGACCCGGCAGCGGTTTTTCACGCCCTTGGCCTTCAGGGAGGGGGACACCGCCAGACAGATGGTGCCGCCGCCCCGCTCCGGGTCGGCCACCACCAGATCCGTCGTCATGGGATCCAGCCCCCGCTCCACGCACTCCACCGAGGCGTAGAACGATTTGAGGTCGATGCATAAAACCTGACGCTGCGGCATACTATTCTCCTCCTCCGATAGCAATTCCATTATAATATCTTAATAAGATAAAATCAAGAGGGGAATTCTATCCATCGGAGAAAAATTCCAACGAAGGGCGGTACGGCGCGGAAGGAAGCGAGGGAAAATGAAACCGCACACTGGGAAAAACAGACGGAACTGTAAACAAATTGTAATTACTCTTGATTTTTTCGACATTTTTTGTTATATTATCTTGGACTGGAGGGTGTAGGATGAACGTAGACGGCTTTGAGATCGAACGCAAATATCTGATCCGCATGCCGGACGCCGCCTATCTGGCGGAGAACGCCCGCCCCAGTCAGATCGAGCAGACTTACCTGCTGCATGAGGATCCCCTGGTGACCGAGCGGGTACGCAGACGGGGCCGCGAGGGCGACTGGCGCTGCACTCATACGGTGAAGCTCCGCGTCAACGACCTGCGCCGCGTGGAGGACGAGCGGGAAGTGGGCGAGGAGGAATACCGCGCCCTGCTGAGACGCGCCGATCCGGGGCTGCGTACGATCCGGAAGACGCGCTGGGTGCTGCCCTGGAAGGGGCAGGACTTTGAGATCGACGTCTTTCCCTTCTGGGAGGACCGGGCCCTGATGGAGATCGAATTGACAGAGGAAGGACAGGCGGTGGAGCTGCCGCCCGCCATAGAGATCGTCCGGGAGGTGACGGCGGATCGGCGTTACAGCAACGCCGCCCTGGCCCGCGCAATCCCAGAGGACGCGCTTTAGAAAGGATGAGACCCATGAAAAAGAAAATGCTGTGTCTGCTTCTGGCGCTGCTGATGGCGCTGCTGGTGAGCGGATGCGCGGAGAAGCTGCAGGAGCTGGATATCGATCTTCCTGATTTTCCGACGGTGACGCCTACGCCGGAGCCGCAGCCGGTGGATCCCACCATGGCGCTGGACATCGTCAGCGCCACGCCTCAGCCGGACGGGGCGGGAACCGCCGCCCAGCCCGGGGAGGATCCCGGCACGACGGAGAACCCGGGGCCCCAGATCCTGGTGAGCATCCGCACGGAAAAAACGGAAGACTACGATCCCGATATTCGGGAGGAACTGATCCTGTGCTTTGGCTATGATGTGGCGCGGGTCTATGTGGACGGATCCCAGGAGGTCACCGGCAAAATCAACGAGACGCTTGCCACCCTGGAGGAGAGCTTTTACAGCGGCAACAGCTACGGCCTGCCGGTGAACTATCCCGGCTATTCCGTCATGCTGACCATGGCGGAGGATAATTATACCGTCGTGCGGGAGACCGAAAAAACGGGTATGGCGCTGGAATTTTCCGACCAGCTTACGGCACGGGTCATGCGGGCCAGCGGCAGGGTGCTCAGCATCCAGTATACCGAGTCCGGGTATTCCGGCGGCGCGCACGGCTGGTATGGCGCGGAGGCCTTCAATTTTGATGTGGAGACCGGCGAGCTGCTGACGCTGGAGCAGTTGAGCGCAGATCCCCAGGCGCTGCGGAGCGCTCTGGAGCAGGAGCTTCGGGCCCTCATCGATGAGAATGAAGACGAGTACTACTCCGCCCGGGTGATGGAGGATTATCTCTTCGAGAAGACGCTGGACGAGGCGCTGCGGGATCTGCTGCGCCAGGGTTCCTGGTACTTTGATACGCAGGGCATGGTGGTGTTCTCCGACGTGGAGGAACTGGGGCCCTACGCGGCCGGCATCGTGGAGTTCCGCATCCCCTATGAGAAACTGGTGGGCCTTGTGGACGAGCAGTGGCTGCCGCCCCAGGATCGGCAGGGGAACGGAAGTCTGAACGTCGTCCCGCTAAGCGAGTTGGAGGGCGGCCAGACCGAGATCATAGATAAACTGGTCGTGACGGAAAACGGCGAGGAACTGTGCATCGTGGCCCAGGGCAGGATCTATGATGTCTCTGTGGCGGAGGTCTACTATGTGGATCGCTTCTATGAAAAGACGCAGCTCTGGTATGCAAGCTGTCTGACCGACTGCGCGCTGCAGTTGGAGGTCACCGTTCCGGAGGGGCTTCCCAACCTGCTCATTTCCTACAGCACCGCCGACGGCGTACGGCACGGCAAGCTCCTGAGCCAAAGCGGCCTGGACGGCAGCTACAGACTGGCGGACGACGATATCAGGGCTGTCGGCTGAGACGAATGAAAAAATAGAACGGCGCTTTACGCCGCAGGGATGGCCAATGCCCGTCCCTGCGGCGTGAACATATACGGCCGAGCGGTCAAAAATTTTGGCAAATCCACAATTTTTTGAGCAAAAAATTGTTGACATTGACAAGCCCTTGTGGTACTCTATTAAAGCCGCGTTGAAGGGGTAAGCAAGACGAGGAATATCCTCCACCCCCAGAGCGAGTCCTAGAAAGAGGGAGGAAATTGTTCATGAAGACTGCTGTTATCGTGACCGGCGGCAAGCAGTACCGGGTCGCGGAGGGCGATGTGATCTTCGTCGAAAAGCTGGACGTCGCCGCTGGCGAGACCGTCAGCTTTGACCAGGTTCTGGCCGTTGTGGACGGGGAGACCGCTCGTTTCGGCGCTCCCGCCATCGAAGGCGCTTCCGTCACCGCCAATGTGGTGAAGAACGGCAAGAGCCCCAAGGTCCGCGTCTACAAGATGAAGCCCAAAAAGGGCTATCGCCGCACCCAGGGCCATCGTCAGCCCTACACGAAGGTTCAGATCACGACCATCAACGCGTAAATATTCCGCTACTGATTTTGACTAATGGAGGTGTAACCTAAATGGCACATAAAAAAGGTATGGGTTCTACCAAGAACGGCCGCGACAGCGAGTCCAAGCGTCTTGGTGCCAAGAGAGCCGACGGCCAGTTTGTCCTCGCCGGCAACATCCTTGTCAGACAGCGCGGAACCAAGATCCACCCCGGTACCAATGTTGGGAAGGGGAAGGACGACACCCTGTTCGCCCTGGTGGACGGCACGGTGAAGTTTGAGCGCATGGGCAAGGACCGCAAGCAGGTCTCCGTGTACGAGGAGATCGCCCAGTAATTTGCGAAGAAAAGCCGGACAGCGATGTCCGGCTTTTTTCATTCAAATGCGAAAACCATTTTGCTTTTTTCGTTAGGAGTCTTCTATGGCGGCATCTTTTGTAGACAAGGCCCGCATTTCCGTTCACGCCGGTAAGGGCGGCGACGGGGCGGTGGCCTTTCATCGGGAAAAATACATCGCGGCGGGCGGCCCCGACGGGGGCGACGGCGGCCGCGGCGGCGACGTGGTCTTCTCCGTGGACGATAACCTGTCCACCCTGATGGACTTCCGCTACAAGCGCAAATACGTGGCCGGCAACGGCCAGAACGGCATGGGCAAGCGCTGCTATGGCAAGGACGGCGAGACCCTGGTCATCAAGGTCCCCCGGGGCACCCTGATCCGGGACACGGCCAGCGGCGCCATCATGCACGACATGTCCGACGGCAAGGACTGGGTCGCGGCCAGGGGCGGCCGGGGCGGTTGGGGCAATCTGCACTTCGCCACGCCCACCCGCCAGGTGCCCCGCTTTGCCAAACCGGGCCTGCCCGGCGAAAGCCATGACATCACCCTGGAGCTGAAGCTGCTGGCCGACGTGGGTCTGGTGGGCTTCCCCAATGTGGGCAAGTCCACGCTCCTGAGCGTGGTCAGCAAGGCCCACCCCAAGATCGCCAATTACCACTTCACCACCCTGTTTCCCAACCTTGGTGTGGTGTACGTGGACGAGGGCGCGTCCTTCGTGATGGCGGACATCCCCGGCATCATCGAGGGGGCCTCCGAGGGCGCTGGCCTGGGCCACGACTTCCTGCGGCACATCGACCGCTGCAGGCTTTTGGTGCACCTGGTGGACGTGTCCGGCAGCGAGGGCCGGGATCCGGTGGAGGACTTCGAGGCCATCAACGCCGAGCTGCGGGAGTATGATCCGGAGCTGGCGGAGCGGCCCCAGATCGTGGTGGCCAACAAGTGCGACCTGCTGGGCGGGGAGCGGGAGAACCTGGAGCGCCTGCGGGAGCATGTGGAGGGCCTGGGCTTTATGCTCTTCGAGATGAGCGCCGCGACCCACGAGGGCACCCGGGAGCTGGTGCGGGCGTGCGCCCGCCGCCTGAAGGAGCTGCCCCCGGTGCAGCACTACGAGGCGGATTACGTCCCGCCGGAGCCGACTATCGACACCTCGGAGGATCTGGAGATCACCCACTTCGACGACATGTGGGTGGTGGAGGGCCCCTGGCTGCAGCGCCTGGTGGCCACGGTCAACTTCTCCGACTACGAGAGCCGCATGTATTTCGACCGCATCCTGCGGGAGGCGGGCGTGTTCGAGCGCATGGAGCAGATGGGCGTGAAAAACGGCGACACCGTCAGCATGTACGACCTGATGTTCGAGTATCAGGATTGATCGACAACAAAAAAGACCGCTCGACTGAGCGGTCTTTTTTGTTGTCTGGAATCAGATCCTTTTCCACTTGGCCCCGTGGGGGATGTCGGTGAGCTCGATCCCGGCGGCCTTGAGCTCGTCCCGGATCCGGTCGGCCTCGGCGAAGTTCTTGGCCTTCTTGGCCTCCTGCCGGGCGCGGATCTTCGCCTCGATCTCCGGATCCTCCTCGCCGGACTCGGGGACGATGGTGAACGTGCCGGCCACCACGGCCTGCTTCTTGAGCTTCTCCCGCTCGACGGCGGCCTTCTCCAGCAGGCTCAGGCTCAGCACCGTGTCGAAATCGGCCAGCGCAAAGAGCTTGGTCTCGTCGTTGGTCTTGGCCTTCAGTACGTCGTAGAGAGCGGTGACGGCCAGGGAGGTGTTCAGGTCGTTGTCCAGCCCCGCGCGGAACTTCTGCCGAAGCTGCTCCACGGCCTCCATATCCACCTGACCGTTCCCGGGCTGCAGGGCGGCGATCTTCTGGATCAGCTTGTTGTAGGTCACCTGGGCGTTGTCCATGTTGGCCCAGGAGAAGACCAGAGACTTGCGGTAGTGGCTCTGCAGGCAGAACAGCCGATAGGCCAGGGGGTCGTAGCCCTTCTTCTCCAGCAGGGAGACGGTGAGGAACTCGCCCTTGGACTTGGACATCTTGCCGTCCTTGTCATTCAGATGCAGCACATGCATCCACCAGTTGCACCACTTGTGGCCCAGATAGGCCTCCGACTGGGCGATCTCGTTGGTGTGGTGGGGGAAGGCGTTGTCGATGCCGCCGCAGTGGATGTCCAGATCCTCGCCCAGGTGCTTCATGGAGATGCCGGAGCACTCGATGTGCCAGCCGGGGTAGCCCACGCCCCAGGGAGAGTCCCATTTCAGGGCCTGATCCTCGAACTTGGACTTGGTGAACCAGAGGACGAAGTCGTTTTTGTTGCGCTTGTTGGCGTCGGCCTCCACGCCCTCCCGGACGCCCACGTCCAGATCTTCGGCGTTGAAGTCGTTGAAGATGAAGTAGCGCTCCAGCCTGGAGGTGTCGAAGTACACGTTGCCGCCGGCGAAGTAGGCGTAGCCGGTGTCCATGAGCCTGGTGATGATCTTGATGTACTCGTCGATGCAGGCGGTGGCGGGCTCCACCACGTCCGGCGTCTTGATGTTGAGCTTTGCGCAGTCGGAGAAAAAGGCGTCGGTATAAAACTGCGCGATCTCCATCACGGTTTTGTGCTCGCGCTTGGCGCCCTTGAGCATCTTGTCCTCGCCCTCGTCCGCGTCGGAGGTGAGATGCCCCACGTCGGTGATGTTCATGACGCGCTTGACGTTATAGCCCAGGTAGCGCAGGTACTTCTCCAGCACATCCTCCATCATGTAGGTGCGGAGGTTGCCGATGTGGGCGAAATGATAGACCGTGGGGCCGCAGGTGTACATCTTGACGATGTCGGGGTGGTTGGGAACGAACTCGTCCCGGGTGCGGGTGGCGGAATTGTAGAGTTTCATAGGCTGCTCCTTGTATGTTGACAGCGGCTGCGCCGCTTATTTCGCTTTCTGAAAGACGTCGCGGTTTTTGACGAAGTACTCGATGCCTGAGTAGACGGTGGTCAGCACGATCAGCGCCGTGACCGTCCAGCGGACGGCGGGCTCCTGCCCGAAGATCAGCAGCACGGCCAGGCCGACCATGGTGACGGTGGTCTTGATCTTCCCCGACCAGGCGGCGGCGATGACCCTCTGCTGCTCCACGGCGATGAGCCGCAGTCCGCTGACGGCGAATTCCCGAAACAGCACCACGGCCACGGCCCAGCCGGGCATCACGCCCTTTTCCACAAAAAAGACCATGGCGGAGAGTACCAGCATCTTATCCGCCAGCGGATCCATGAACTTGCCGAAGTCCGTCACCTGATGGTAGTGCCGCGCGATATAGCCGTCCAGCGTATCGCTGATACAGGCGACGATATACACGGCCAGCGCCCACCAGGTCAGACCGAGATAGGCGAGAACCAGAAAGACGGGGATCAGAACGATCCGGAAAATGGTGATCTTATTGGCAGTCGTCACGGCTCACGCCTCCTCTCCGTACAGGATCCCGTCCTCCGCGGCGGTGACCCGGATCTGTACCATGTCCCCCTCCCGGCAGACGGCGTCGAAGCGCAGCTCCCCGTCGATGTCGGGGGAGTCGGCGTAGCTGCGGCCCACCCAGAGCTGCTCGTCCTCGTCGTAGTCCGTGACCAGGACGGGGAGGGTCTTGCCTACGAAGCCCTGGCAGAAGGCGTCCATGATCGGCGCCTGGAGCTGCAGGATCAGATCCGCCCGGCGCCGGGCCTCCTCCTCGTCGCAGTGGGGCATCGAAGCGGCAGGCGTGCCCTCCTCGGGGGAGAAGGGGAAGACGCCGACCCGCTCGATGCGGGCCTCACGCAGGAATTCGCAGAGCTCCTCGAACTCCGCCTCCCCCTCGCCGGGGAGTCCTGCGATCAGGCTGGTGCGCAGCACGAGCCCGGGGATGCGCTCCCGCAGGGTCTTGAACAGGGCGCGGATCTCGTCGCCCGTGCCTCTGCGGTTCATGGCCTTCAGGATCTTGTTATCGATATGCTGGATGGGGATATCCAGGTATTTGACCACTTTTTCGTTCCGGGCGATCTCGTCGATCAGCTCGTCGTCGAAGGCGTCCGGGTAGAGATAGTGCAGCCGGATCCACTCCACGCCCTCGATCTTCGCCAGCTCCCGGCAGAGTTCCGCCAGGCAGCGGCGGCCGTAGAGGTCGGTGCCGTAGCGGGTGATGTCCTGGGCGATGACGATGAGCTCCTTGACCCCGTGGGCTGCCAGATCCTTGGCCTCCGCCAGCACGTTGGGCAGGGAGCGGGAGCGGTAGCGGCCCCGTATGTACGGGATGGCGCAGAAGGCGCAGAAGTTGTTGCAGCCCTCCGCAATCCGCAGATAAGCCCAGCCCGGGCCGGTGGACACCACCCGGGGGATCTCCTCCACCGGGGCGTTCCGGTCGCCGAAGAAGCGGGCCTGCCGTCCGGAAATCACCGCGTCGGCGGCCCGGACGATGTCCCCAAAGCTGCCCACGCCCAGCACGGCGTCGATCTCCGGCAGCTCCCGCAGGATGCTGCCCTGATAGCGCTCGCTGAGACAGCCGCAGACGATGAGCCCTCCCAGCTTGCCGGCCTTTTTCAGCTCCGCCATCTCCAGAATGTTGTCGATGGCCTCGCTTTTGGCGGCGTCGATGAAGCCGCAGGTGTTCACGATGGCCAGATCCGCTCCCTCCGGCTCCGGAACCAGCGTGTAGCCGGCCTCGTCCAGCAGATAGAGCATCTGCTCGCTGTTCACCAGATTCTTGGCGCAGCCGAGGGAGATCATGGCAAAGGTTTTTTCCATACCGTAACCTCAGTTGTTCGTTGTAGGTGCGACCCTTGCGGTCGCCCGCCGGGTCCATCATCAGACGCGCTCAGTCCTCCGCGATTTCCGCGCGCAGGCGCGCCAAAGCCGCCCGGATCTCCTCCCAGGAGAAGCCCCGGCGGATCAGCGCAGCGCTCACTTTTTGTACTTGTGCCCGGTCGCCCGGGTTTTTCAGTCTGGCGGCCAGAAAGGCGTCCAGCGTGTCGTCCTGCTCCGGAAGCTCCTCCATGGCCTCGTCCCAGAGCTCCCGGGGAACGCCCCTGCGCTGCAGCTCCTGGCGGATGCGGCCCGGGCCGTAGCCCTTGCCGGCGTAGTGCCGAACCACCATGCCCGCGTAGCGTACCTCATCCAGATAGCCCCGGGCGAGGAGCCAGCGGACGGCCTCCTCGGCGCAGGCGGGCTCCTCGCCCTTTCGGATCAGCTTGTCCAGCAGCTCCTTTGCGGACATGGGCCGGTAGCTCAGCAGCGCCAGGCCCCGGTTTTTGCAGAGGGAAAGGGCGGAGGCGGCGCGCAGAGCCCGCAACTCCGCCTCGTCCAGCGTCTTCCCGGAAAACAGACGGTACTCCGTCACGACGCCGAGGGTCGCCGGAATCTCCTCGCCGCTGTCCAGGCAGACGGTGATCCGCTCCGGCGCGGTTTGGCGCAGGGCGGAAATCAGAACGGACATCAGTCCTCGTCGAAGTCTGCCGCGGACACGTCCACGCCGCCCTGCACGGGCACGCGGCCGGTGGCCTCGGCGGCCCGGCGGGCCTGGGGGGACATGAGCTTGTAAGCGTTGTCGCGGATCTGCTGCTCGATGCGATTGCGCACTTCCTCGTTCTGCTGCAGATACTCCTTCACGCCGTCCCGGCCCTGGATGCGCTGGCCGTCCACGGTGAACCAGGCGCCGGCCTTGTCGATGATCTCCAGCTTCACGCCCAGGTCGATGATCTCGCCCACCCGGGAAATGCCCTCGCCGTACATGATATCGAACTCGGCCTCCCGGAAGGGGGGAGCGACCTTGTTCTTGACCACCTTGGCCCGGGTGCGGTTGCCCACCATCTCGCCGCCGACCTTCAGGGTCTCGATGCGGCGAACATCAATGCGCACGGAGGCGTAGTATTTCAGGGCCAGACCGCCGGGGGTGGTCTCGGGGTTGCCGTACATGACGCCGATCTTCTGGCGGAGCTGGTTGATGAAGATGACGGTGCAGTTGTTCTTGGAGATGGCGCCGGCGAGCCTGCGCATGGCCTGGCTCATCAGGCGGGCCAGCATGCCCACCACCGTGTCGCCGATCTCGCCGTCCAGCTCGGCCCGGGGGATCAGCGCGGCCACGGAGTCCACCACCAGCACGTCGATGGCGCCGGAGCGCACCAGAGATTCCGCGATGTCCAGGGCCTGCTCGCCGGTGTCCGGCTGAGAGATCAGCAGGCTGTCGATGTCCACGCCCAGGGCCCGGGCATAGGCGGGCTCCAGCGCGTGCTCCACGTCGATGTACGCGGCCTCGCCGCCGCTACGCTGGGCGGAGGCGACCACATGCAGGGCCAGGGTGGTCTTGCCGGAGGCCTCGGGCCCATAAATCTCCACGATGCGGCCCCGGGGCACGCCCCCGATACCGAGAGCCAGATCCAGGGACAGAGAGCCGGTGGACAGGGCCTCCACGTTCACGGAAATATCGTCGCCCAGGCGCATGATGGTGCCCTTGCCGTAATCCTTCTCGATCTTGGAGATGGCGGCCTCCAGGGCCTTTTTCTTATCGGACGCGTCGGGCGCGGCGGTCACGGCGACTTTCTTCTTCTCAGCCATTACAATCTCCTTTCCATATAGGCTCCCCTGCCTAAGGGGAGCTGTCATTCGCCGTCTCACGCAAGGCGAATGACTGAGGGGTTTTCCTTTCAACTTTGGCTCCCCTGCCTAAGGGGAGCAGTCTGGCCGCAAGGCCAGACTGAGGGGGTTCCCACTGACAGGCTCCATACCGGAGCTCTAGCTTACGCCTAGCTTACGCTGTTATCTTAACGGATCAACTGTCCCATAAACCGGACTTTCAAAATAGCTGCTCCAGATCGTACATTTTCCCGATCACGACCCGCTCCACGCCCAGGGTATCCTGACGGGTTTCCGCGGCGGCGAAGCCGGCGGCCAGGATCATGTCGCGCACAGTCTCGGCCTGGCCCTCGCCCACCTCAAAGAGCAGATATCCGCCGGGGCGGAGAAGGGATTTCCAGTATTTCAGGATGCCCTTGTAAAAGCGCAGGCCGTCCTTCCCGCCGTCCAGGGCCCAGATCGGCTCATAGTCCCGGACGGAGGCGTCCAGAGACAGGATCTCTCCGCTTTGGATATAGGGCGGGTTGGAGACGATCAGGTCGAAGGTGCCGATGCTCAGCGGGGGAGCGGCGGTGGCGTCCGCCTGTATGGTGATGCAGCGGGAGCTGAGGCGGTTGGCTGCCAGATTCCTCCGGCAGACCTCCAGGGCGCTGGCGCTTATATCCACGGCCACCAGCTTGGTGGCGGGCATTTCGTGGCCCAGGGCGCAGGCGATGCAGCCGCTGCCGGTACACAGATCCAGAATGCGGGCGTCCATCTTCCGGCCAACCAGCAGCTCCTTGGCGGTGTCCACCAGCAGCTCCGTGTCCATCCGGGGGATCAGTACGTCGGAATTGACGGTCATGGGCAGACCGTAGAACTCCCAGGAGCCCGTGATGTAGGCGACCGGCTCGCCCTTCAGGCGTCGGGCGAGATAGTCCGCGACCTTGTTTTCCACCGAGGGCGTGGTATAGAGGTTCATATCCCGCAGCAGATCCGCGGCGCTTTTCCCCGCGGCCTGGGCGACCAGCAGGCGCGCCTCCAGGTTGCAGCCCTCTACGCCGTATTGACGCAGGGTGTTGCGGGCGGAAAGATACAATTCATTGTAGGTTTTCAAGCGTAATCACCTCGTGCGTTCAGCTTCCCCAAAGGTCGCTTCCTTTTTCCTCGGGAACCACCAGCTCCAGGGCGCGGATGGCGCATTCGATCATGCTGTCGTCCGGCTCGTTGGTGGTAATGTGCTGCAGCCATTTGCCGGGGGCGGAAAGCGCGGCGGAGAGCCAGTTGTCATGACCGCCGCACCAGCGGTTGATCTCATAGCTCACGCCCACCACCAGCGGCAGCAGCAGCAGGTGACAGCCGATGCGGGCGAAAACGTTGGTAATGGGGAAAACCAGATTGAACAGCAGGTTCACCAGAATGCTCACCAGCACCACGACCAGCAGAAAGCTGGTGCCGCAGCGGGGGTGAAAGCGGCTCTCGCCCCGGACGTTTTCCACGGTCAGCTCCCTGCCGTGTTCGTAGCAGAAGATGGACTTATGCTCCGCGCCGTGGTAGGCAAAGAGGCGCTTGATGTCCTTGACCCGGCTGACCAGGGCCATGTAGCCCAGCAGGATCAAGACCCGCAGGATGCCCTCCAGAAAGTTGATCAGCGGGAGAGAAAAGGTCTCGTTCCAGTTGATGAGGCGGACAAGAAAGGCGGGCAGAAAAACGAACAGGCCGACGGCCAGGGCGATGCCCAGTACCACGGCGATGCCGATGATGAGCTTTTGCGCCTTGTCCTCGGGAAAATGCGCCTCGATCCACGCGTCCAGCTTGTCCGGCTCGCCCTGCTCCTCCTCCGGAACCAGACTGGCCGAGTAGGTCAGGGCCTGCATGCCCTTGACCATGGAGTCCAGAAAAATAGCGCAGCCCCGGATCAGGGGAACGCCCAGAATCGGATACCGGTCCTTGATGAGCCGGAGTTCCTCCGTTTTTTCCACCAGCCCGTCCTTCGTGCGGCAGACGATAGCCTGCTTTTTCGGGCCGCGCATGAGGATACCCTCGATCAGCGCCTGCCCGCCGATGGAAGTGCGGAAGGCGCAGCTTGTATTCTTCTCTTTTGCCATGCTAACTCCTATGTGCGGGCATTTTCCAGCCTGTTTTCCATGGGGAGGATCACCGTGACGCGGCAGCCGCCGCCCTCGGCGTTCTCCACGCGCAACTCGCCCCCGTGACGGGTGACGATCTCGTCGCAGACCGCAAGCCCGATGCCGGTGCCCCGGTTTTTCGAGCTGCCCTTATAAAACTTTTCCTTCACGTGGGGAAGCTCGGCCTCCGGGATACCGTGGCCGTAGTCGCGTACCGTGATGCGAACCCGGTCGTTCTTCTGCTCGATGGCCACGTCGACCTTTTTCCCCTCTCCGCCGTGCTTGGAGGCGTTGTCCAGCAGGTTCAAAAACACCTGCTTGAGCCGCTCCGGATCGCCGGGGATCAGCGGGATCTCGGCTGGAGCGGGCTTGTACTCGAGCTCGATCCCGGCCTGCCGCATCAGCTCCCCGTAGGTGAAAAGCGCGTCCTCCAGTTCCGCAGCGATGTCCAGCAGCTCAATGCGCAGATTGAAGCGGCCGTCCTGAATACGGGTGAACTCCAGCAGCTCCTTCACCATGCCGGTAAGCCGTTCCGCTTCCCGGGAAATGATGTGGATGCCGCGGAGAGAATCCCCCTGCACCGCCTCGTCATAGGCGATGGTCTCCGCCCAGCCGGTGATGGCGGTAAGCGGCGTGCGCAGCTCGTGGGAGACCTGGGAGATGAATTCCGTCCTGGTTTTTTCCGCCATGGCGACCTGCTGGGACATGTGGTTGATGGCGTCGGTCAGGTGGCCGATCTCATCACTGCGGGGATTGTCCATCTGGCTGCCGTAGCTTCCCTCTGCGATGGTGTCGGCAAAGTTCGTCAGCCGCTCGATGGGATCGGTGACGTTGCGCCAGAACCAGAGCAGCAGGGCGATGACGGCAAAGCAGGTCAGCACGATCATGGCGCCGGCGAGGGTATAGTGCCGCCATGCGATGCCCCAGACGCCCACCAGCAGCAGCACCAGGGTGCAGATGCCGGCAAGCATCAGCTTAATGCGCAGACTCTTGAGCATGGCCGCGTCAATAGCCCCACTTGTAGCCGTAGCCCCAGACGGTGGTCAGGAATTCCGGCTCGGTCGGATCGGATTCGATCTTGATGCGGAGGCGGCGGATGTTGACGTCCACGGTCTTGAGCTCGCCCGAAAAGTCGCTGCCCCAGACGGCGGAAAGGATATCCTCGCGGCTCATGGCCTTGCCGGGATTCTCCATAAAGAGCTTCATCAGCAGATATTCGATCTGCGTGAGCTTCAGCCGCTGCCCGTTCTTCTCCAGGGTGCGGTTGCGGGTGTTCAGCAGGAAGGGGCCGCTGGAGATCTCCACGTTGGCCTTCTCATCCTCGTCCACGCCCAGACGGCGCACCAGCGCGTCCACCCGGGCGGTCAGCTCCGCGGGGGAGAAGGGCTTGGTGACATAGTCGTCCGCGCCGGTCATGAGACCCGTGACCTTGTCGATCTCCTGACTCTTGGCGGTGAGCATGATGATGCCGATCTTGGAGCCGGAGGCGCGGATCCGCCGGCAGACCTCAAAGCCGTCGATATCAGGCAGCATCACGTCCAGCAGGGCCAGGCAAATGTCGGGATTCACCTTCCATTTTTCCAGGGCCTCCATGCCGGTTTCGGCCTCGATGGGCTCATAGCCGCTGCGGCGCAAATTGATGACCACAAAGCTGCGGATATTGGCCTCGTCCTCGAGAACAAGAATTTTTTTCATCTATTTCTCCTCCTCTGCAGAGTAAGGGCATATACATAATACATATTATAACATACTTCTTACAAAAATGGTAGACAAAGTTTCAGAAAAATTCTCAAGATTTTGCATAGTAATGACAGCGGCCCGCGTCACACACCACAAAATCTGCAATAGCGGTTGATTATTTCCGCCCGCCCTGATAAAATCCAAAATATGAGCGAACGAAAAAAGACCGTGATCGGCATCCTGGCCCACGTGGATGCGGGGAAAACCACCCTGGCCGAGGCCATGCTGTATCGCGCGGGAAAACTGAAAAAACTCGGCCGAGTGGATCATCGGGACAGCTATCTGGACACCCACAACCTGGAACGGCAGCGGGGGATCACCATTTTTTCCAAGCAGGCCCGGTTATCCCTGCCCCTGCGGGATGTGACGCTGCTGGATACGCCGGGGCACGTGGATTTTTCCGCGGAAATGGAGCGGAGCCTTCGCGTGCTGGACTGCGCGGTGCTGGTCGTCAGCGGCACAGACGGGATCCAGGCGCATACCGACACCCTATGGCGTTTGCTGCGCCGTTACGGTGTGCCCACTTTCCTGTTTGTGACCAAGCGGGATCTGCCCGGCCCGAGCCGGGAAGCGCTGATGGACGAGCTGCGCGGCAGCCTGAGCGACGCCTGCGTGGACTTTTCGGCGCGGGACGCGGATTGGCGGGAGCAGCTCGCGCTTTGCAGTGAACAGGCCATGGATCGGATCCTGGCCGGGGAGGAGCCGGACGACGCGCTCCTCGCGGAGATGCTTGCAAAAAGGGAGCTGTTCCCCGTTTTCTTCGGCTCCGGCCTGCGTCTGGAGGGCGTGGACGAGCTTTTGGACGCGCTGGATCGTCTGGCTCCCCACACGGTGGACAAGGGAAGCCTTGCCGCCCGCGTGTATAAGATCGAGCGGGACAGCCAGGGCGGCCGCATGACGCTGCTCAAGGTCACCGGCGGCGTGCTTCGGGTTCGCGCGCCTGTACGCTATCGGGACGAGCAGGGCGTTCAGCACGAGGAAAAAATCAATCAGATCCGTCTGTATTCCGGCGCCAGATTCGAGACGGCGGAGGCGGCGGAGGCGGGGGAGCTCTGCGCGGTGCTTGGGCTGAGCGGTACCTGGCCCGGGCAGGGGCTCGGCGCGGAGCCGGACGGCGCCGCCGCCGTGATGGAGCCGGTGCTGAGCTATCGCCTGCTCCTGCCGGACGGGCTGGATCCCCTGGCTTTCCTGCCCAGGCTGCGTCTGCTGGGAGAAGAGGACCCGCAGCTCCACATCGCTTGGAACGCCCGGGCCTCCGCCATTGAGCTGCGTCTCATGGGGCGCGTGCAGGCGGAGATTTTCCGGAGCCTGGTGCGGGAGCGCTTCCAGGTGGAGCTGGGCCTGGACAAGGGGCATATCCTGTACCGGGAAACCATCCGGCAGCCCGTGGAAGGCGTGGGACACTATGAGCCTTTGCGTCATTACGCGGAGGTGCATCTACTGCTGGAGCCGCTGCCTCTTGGGAGCGGGCTCGTCTTTGACAGCATCGTGCCGGAGGATGAGCTGGATCGCAACTGGCAGCGCCTGATTCTGACGCATTTGATGGAAAAGCCGCATCTGGGCGTGCTGACCGGCTCGCCCGTTACGGATATGAAGATCACCCTGGCCGCCGGCCGCGCCCATCTCAAGCACACCGAGGGCGGTGACTTTCGCCAGGCCACCTATCGGGCGGTTCGGCAGGGCTTGATGCAGGCGGAGAGCGTCCTGCTGGAGCCCTACTACGCCTATACCCTGGAGATCCCGCCGGATCAGGTCGGACGTGCCATTTCGGATCTGCGAACCATGAACGGCAGCTTCGACAGCCCGGAGGAGGCGGGAGAACTGCTGCGCCTGACGGGCGAGGCTCCGGTCTCGGCCATGAACGGATATCAGGAGCAGCTTTTGAGCTATACCCGCGGACGCGGCCGCCTTTCCGTGCGCCCGGCCGGCTACCGGCCCTGCCGCGATCAGAAAAGGATCGTGGAGGAGCTTGCGTACGCGCCGGAGGCGGATCTGGAAAACACCCCGGATTCCGTCTTTTGCGCCCATGGCGGAGGCTTCCCCGTGAAATGGAACCGGGTTTTCGAGTACATGCACCTGGAAAGCTGCCTGAAACCGGCGAAAGCGCTGACCGCGCCCTTGCCGGCGCGCCGCTGCCTCTCCATCGACGAGCGGGAGCTGGAGGCGATCATGGAGCGGGAATTCGGCCCCATTCGCCGTCCCCGGTACCAGGCGGCACAACGGAACGAAGCGCCGTCCACCGGCGCCGCGCCGCGAAAACGCGAGTATCTGATCGTGGACGGCTATAACCTGATCTTCGCCTGGGACGAGCTGAAAAAACTGGCGGCGGAGCGGCTTGACCTCGCCCGCGCGAGGCTGATGGATCTGCTGGTCAGCTACTGCGGCTTTACCAGGAGCGAGCTGGTTTTGGTCTTCGACGGCTTTCGTACCCCGGGAAACCCCGGCTCCCGAACGGCGTATCACAATATCCATGTGGCCTACACCGCCGACGGAGAGACCGGCGACGCCTTTATCGAGCGCATCGTGGACGAGATCGGGAGAAACTACGATGTGCGCGTCGTCACCAGCGACAATCTGATCCGCCTGTCCGCTCTTCGCTCCGGCGTGCTGCGTACTTCGTCCAGGGAGTTCGCGCTGGAGCTGGAATGGGTGCTGCAGCAGATCGAGGAAGTATTGAAACAGAGCAATCTTGGCGCTCACACGACGAAATTGAAGGATGGAAAACAATGAACTGATCCGTCGGGCGGAGGATCTGTACGCCCGCTGCCAGCGCAGCGGCAGTCTGACCCACACCGGCTTCCTGACTCCTGCGGAGCAATATCGGCTCACCGTCTGGGCAAAGCATAGTGGCGCGCGCCTCTGCTTTTCCGGCGGAGGAGAAAACTGTGAGCGGGCGCTTGCCTTCTTCCTGCCGGATTGGATGGAGGAGGACGCCCTGGAGCCTGCGGACTATCTGTGCGCCCTGCGCATCACCGCATTTTTCGGGGAACCCGGCCATCGTGACTATCTGGGCGCGATCCTCGGCATGGGGATCGGGCGCGAGTGGCTGGGCGATATCCGGGTGGCGGGGAATACGGCCCATGTGTTTTGCCTGCCCAGTGTGCTGCGGCACCTGCTGGGCATCGAGAAGGTTGGACGTGTCAGCGTGAAGGCGGAGGAGCTGCCTCTTGCCCAGGTTCCGGCGCCCGAACGGGAGGTGAGGGAGCTGAGCTTTTCGGTCATGAGCATGCGCCTGGACGCCGTCGCGGCGGGGATGTTTCAGCTCTCCCGCGCTTCGGCGGCCCGGCAGATCGAAGCAGGAGCGGTCAGCCTCAATTACGAGGAATGTTTGAAGACCGACCGGATCGTAAAGGAGGGGGACGTGCTCTCCCTGCGCGGCGCGGGAAAGGGCAGGATCCTCGGCACCGGCGGCACCTCCCGGAAGGGGAGACTCTATGTATATGCGGAAATCTATTGCTGAAGCATAATAAACAGGAGGAAAAATCCATGAGAGCCTATGAGAGATTCATGCAGTATGTCCAGGTGCACACGGCCAGCAGCGAGGAAACGAGCTGCACCCCCACGACGAAGCGGCAGTTTGATCTGAGCCGTCTGCTGGCCAGGGAGATGGAAGCGATGGGGATGGAGCGCGTCTGTGTGGACGAGCACGCCTATACTTACGGCTTCCTGCCTGCCACGCCTGGATACGAGGACAGGCCCTGCATCGGCCTGATCGCCCATCTGGACACCATCCCGGACTTCTCCGGCGAAAACGTGAAGCCCACGCTGGTGCCGAACTATGACGGCGGGATCGTCCCCCTGGGCAAGAGCGGGCGCGTTCTGGATCCTGCCCGGTTCCCGCATCTGAAAAAGCTGGTGGGCCACACGCTGATCACCACCGACGGCACCACGGTGCTGGGCGCCGACGACAAGGCCGGCATCGCGGAGATCATGACCGCCTGCGAGCGGATCCTGACGGAGAAGCTGCCCCACGGCCGCATTGCCGTGTGCTTCAGTCCGGATGAGGAGGTGGGCCACGGGGCGGCCCTGCTGAATCTGGAGAAGTTCGGCGCGGATTTCGCCTATACCGTGGACGGGGGCGAGGCCGACGAGGTCAATTGCGAGACCTTCAACGCCGCCGGCGCCTCCTTTGAGATCCGCGGCTTCAACATCCACCCCGGCTCCGCCAAGGATCAAATGATCAACGCCGCGCTGGTGGCCATGGAGATCAACGCCCTTCTGCCCGCGGCCGAGCGGCCCGAGCACACGGAGGATCACGAGGGCTTCTTCCACCTCACCGAAATGAGCGGCACGGTGGAGAAGGCGGAGCTGCATTACATCATCCGCGACCATGACGCCGCCACCTTTGACGCGCGGCAGAAGACTCTGCGGCAGATCGAGAAGTACATCAACGAAAAGTACGGCGAGGGCACCGCAAAGCTCTCGATCCGCCAGCAGTATCGCAACATGTTGGAAAAGCTGGACGGTCATATGGAGATCGTGGAGCTGGCGGAGAGGGCCATCCGCGCGGCCGGTCTGACGCCGGTGCGCGTTCCCATCCGCGGCGGCACCGACGGGGCGCAGCTCAGCTACCGGGGGCTCCTCTGCCCCAACATCGGCACCGGCGGCTACTGCTGCCACGGGCCCCACGAGCATATCAGCGTGGAGAATATGGATCAGATGACGGAGATCCTGCTCCATCTCGTTCGGCTGAACCTGCAGTAAAGCGATAGGGGAGGGCTTCCCATGAACGGAAAGCTGGGCGCAAGGAAATGGGCCACGTTGCTGCTGATCGGCCTGTTCGGTCAGTTCGCGTGGACCATTGAGAACATGTATTTCAACGTATTCCTCTACAAGACCATCTCCACCGATCCCGGCTATATCGCAGCCATGGTGGGCTGGTCTGCCGCGGCCGCGACGCTGACCACCCTTTTGATGGGGGCGCTGTCCGACCGGGTGGGGAAGCGAAAGGCCTTTATCTGTTTCGGTTATATCCTCTGGGGCTTTTCCACCGCGGCCTTTGGCTACGTGACGCCTGAAAACGCCGCGCGGCTGTTCCCGGGGGCCGAGGCTGTGGCCGCCGCCGCGATCCTGGTAGTGGTGCTGGACTGCGTGATGACCTTTTTCGGTTCCTCTGCCAACGACGCCGCCTTCAACGCCTGGGTCACGGACAACACCGACGCCGGAAACCGTGGCCGGGCGGAGAGCGTGCTGGCGGTTTTGCCGCTGCTGTCCATGCTCATCATCTTCGGCGCCTTTGACGGACTGACCCAGCAGGGGAAATGGCGCACCTTTTTCAACATCTTCGGTCTGGCGGTCTCCGCCGTCGGCCTGCTCTCTTTCATACTGGTAAAGGACGATCCCGCCCTCAAGCCCCGGCGGGAAGGAAATGTGCGGGAGCTTCTGTACGGGCTGCGCCCCGCGGTGATCCGGCAGAATCCGGAGCTGTATCTGTCGCTTGCGGCCTTCTGTCTGTTTTCCGTGGCGGTGCAGGTCTATTTCCCGTATCTGATCATTTACATGCAGTATTACCTGGGCTTTGACGACTACGCGATCGTGCTGGGCGTGGTGCTGATCCTGGCGTCTGTGATCAGCGTCCTGGCCGGCCGCTGGATCGACCGCGTCGGCAAGCTGCGCTTTTCGTTCCCGGCGCTGGGCGTGATGTTCGTCGGCCTGCTCGCTCTGTACCTGGTACGCAGCCGCCTCGGCGTGATGATCATGGGCACGGTGATGATGGGCGGCTACATGATGCTCATGGCGGTGCTCAGCGCCAACATCCGGGACTGGACGCCGGAGGGGAAGGTGGGCCATTTCCAGGGCATCCGCATGATCTTCCAGGTGCTGCTGCCCATGATCGCGGGCCCCTCCATCGGCGCCGCGGTGATCCGTTCCAATCCCAAGACCTATGAGGAACTGGGCCAGATTAAAACCGTTCCCACGCCGGGGATCTTTCTGGCGGCCGCGCTGGTGCTGCTGCTGGTGCTGATCCCGGTTCTGCTGCTGAAAAAGAGGGAGAAGCGGTCTTGAAGGAGGCGTTTAGGCATTTTGCCGCGGAGGAGGAGCCGCGAAGCTTCCGGCGGCTCGGCGCCGGCCATATCCATCAGACCTGGGCAGTGGACTGTGAAAGCGGCGCGCGCTACGTGCTGCAGCGGCTGAACACCCGGGTCTTCGCCGCGCCGGCGGATATTATGGACAACCTCGCCCGTCTCGCGCTTGCGCTCCGGGGACGGGAGGACGCGCCCTTCCTTCGTTTTCTGGATTGCCGGGAGAGTGGAAAGCTGTATACCGACGGCGCGGGCGGCGTCTGGCGCTGCTATCCCTTCGTCCCGAACAGCGTCGCGCTCTCACAGACGGAGGACAGGGAGCAGCTTTTCCAGGGCGCCATGGCCTTCGGCCGCTTCGCGCGGGCCCTGCGGGATTTTCCCGCGGCGAGCCTGCACGAGCCCATCCCGGATTTCCACAATACGCCCGCGCGCTTTCGTCAGCTTCGCGCGGCGCTGGCCCGGGATCCCTGCGGGCGCAGGCGCGCGGTGGAGCGGGAGATCGCCTTCGTGCTTGCGCGGGAGGAGCGGGCCTCTCTCCTGCAGCGGCAGCGCGAGGGGGGCGAGCTGCCCCTGCGCGTGACCCACAACGACGCCAAGCTCGGCAATGTCCTGGTAGACGCGGACAGCGGAGCTGCGCTGTGCGTCATCGATCTGGACACCGTGATGCCCGGCCTTGCCGCGTACGATTTTGGCGATTTGGTACGCTCCGGCGCGGCCGGCGCGGCGGAGGACGAGCCGCAGGAGAGCCGGGTCTTTCTGGATCTCTCGCGCTGCGAGGCGCTGTGCGGCGGCTACCTTTGCGGCTTCCCGGAGCTGGATGCGCGGGAGCGGGAAAGTCTGCCCCTGGGCGCCTATACCATGACGCTGGAGTGCGGTCTGCGCTTCCTCACGGACTATCTGAACGGGGACAAGTATTTTGCCGTCGACCGGGAGAAGCACAATCTGGATCGGGCCCACACCCAGTTCAAGCTCGTCGAGGACATGGAGGCCAAGTGGGACGACCTGGTGCGTATCGTCCGGGAGGTACCCGGGGAATAATTCGGAATGCGGAATTCGAAATCTGATATTTGCGATAAGGCAGGGACGCGGCGATTAAACCGCGTCCCTTGCCCGTTGTAGCTGCGATCCGGAGCATGTTCCCCCGGATGGTCCTGGTTTTGCGAGCCCAAGGGGCGCGTCGATGGATCAAAAGAAGAAAAAACAGCTCCCGTTTTACGCCGCGGGAGCTGTTTTCGTATGCGTTTTTTTGAATGTGACGGGTCGAGCGGGGGAGTGAGCTCAGCCTTGCCAGATGTTGCTGCGGTTGATGTCCTTGAGGGTGGCGGTGCCGCACATGGTCATGGTGGACTTGAGCTCGCCCACGATCTTGTCCATGTAGACCTTGAAGCCCTCTTCGCCCGCGCCGTAGATGGCGGTGAGGATGGGACGGCCGATCAGCACGCCGTCCGCGCCCAGAGCCAGAGCCCGGAACACGTCCACGCCGGAGCGGATGCCGCCGTCCACCAGGATGGTGATGCGATCCTTCACCGCGTCGGCAATGGCGGGAAGCACCTCGGCGGTAGAGGGCACGCCGCCCTGCACCCGGCCGCCGTGGTTGGACACCACGATGGCGTGGGCTCCGGCCTCCACGGCCTTGCGGGCGCCGGCCACGGTCATGATGCCCTTGATGATGAAGGGACGGCCCGCGTAGTCGATGATCTCCCGCATCTCCTCCACGGACTTGCTGCCCGCGTTGGGATTCATGGCCTTCAGGAAGGGCAGGCCCGCGCCGTCCACGTCCATGGCCACGGCGAAGACGTCTGCCTGCTCCACATAGTCCAGCTTTTCAAAGACGAATTCCTTGTTCCAGGGCTTGATGGTGGGGATGCCCATGCCGCCGACCTTCACCATGTCCCGCACGGAGCTCTTCATAATCTCGGGATCCACCCCGTCGCCGGTGAGGGCGGCCACGCCGTAGTTGGCGGCGGCGGGTACCAGGATGGAGTTGTAGGTGAAATCGGTGTGCTTGGGCCCGTAGTGCATGGGCAGACCGCCCAGAGGCGCGGCGAAGATGGGCGCGGCGAAGCGGTGACCGAACATTTCAAAGGAGATATCCGGATCCACGTTCTTGCACAGGGTGTCCATGTTCACAAAGATCTCCTGCCACTTGTCAAAGTTGCGGGAGGCGGTGGGGCCGGGATATTTGCAGCCGGGGCCGGGCATGGCGTTGCCGCAGGCGCGGCCGTTGCAGACGGGGCAGGCTTTGCAGTAGGGGCCGACGCAGTCTCTGGCGGCGGCAAGAACTTCGGCGTAGGTCATGGGGGATCCTCCTTGTTATGTATTTCCTGTTTCGATTATGGGGTTACGCTTTGCTTTTGTCAAGTGGTATTCCGGGCAGATGCATCCGAAATTACGCCGGTTCCGTCGAAGGCGGGGATCATCTCGTCCGTGGCCGCGTCCAGCTCCTGCCAGTAGCCCGAGAGCCCCCGCTTCTCCATATAGGCGATCAGGCGCTGGTTGGTCTCCGCGTCTACCTGGGCCTGCAGCTCCGGAAAGCGCTCCAGCCCGGGCATGGGCGTATACTGGCTCATGAGGGAAAAGAGCACGCTGCCCTCCGGGAACTCCTCCGCGGCAAAATCGATCACGTCCATGGCGTTCATATCCTGGCCCGGCAGGATCAGGTGCCGGATCAGCACGCCGCGGCGCAGGAGCCCGTCGCCGTCCAACTCATAGGGTCCGGTTTGCCGGAACATCTCCCGGATGGCCGCGGCGGCGACCTGGGGGTAGTCCTCCGCCAGGGAATAGCGTCGGGCCAGATCGCTCTTCCAGTATTTAAAGTCCGGCAGCCAGACCTGCACCAGACCCTCCAGCCGCCGCAGGCTCTCCACGCTCTCATAGCCGGAGCTGTTCCATACCACGGGGATCCCCAGCTCCAAGCCCTCCAGCGCCTGGGCGATGGGCCGCACGAAATGGGCCCCGGTGACCAGGTTGATGTTGTGCACGCCCTGATCCCGCAGGCGCAGCATCACGTCCCGCAGCTGCGGCACCGCCAGCAGCTCGCCGCCCTGGCCCCGGCTTATTTCCCGGTTCTGGCAGAAGACGCAGCGCAGATTGCAGCCAGTGAAGAAGATCGTGCCGGAGCCTTTTGTGCCGCTGATGCAGGGCTCCTCTCCGAAGTGGGGAGCGGCCCGGGCGACCCTGGGGAGAGCGGGGGAGCGGCAGATCCCTCCCGGCCGATTGCTTTCGCGTTTTGCCCCACATTGACGGGGGCAATCGTTACAAAAAACGTCCATTATGACAATTCCTCGGAATCTTTTTCACTTTTTGGCATATTGACCAGAAAACCCGGCAATTCCGGGATGGATTATACCCCGAATTTGTGAATAATGCAAGAATCAAACAAAAATGTTAAAAAGTTCAGCTTTTTTTGAAAAAATGTGCTAAAATAACCATGAAAAGGATAAAGTGATACCGAAGCGGAGGTGAAAGCGTGCTTGACATCGTGCTGGTGGAGCCGGAAATCCCGCACAATACCGGGGCCATCGCCCGTACCTGCGCCTGCACCGGAGCCAGGCTCCACCTCATCAAACCCCTGGGCTTTGAGATTTCCGACAAATGGGTCAAGCGCTGCGGACTGGACTACTGGCATTTGGTGGACATCTCCGTCTATGAAAACCTGGAGGACTACTTCGCCAAGAGGGGAGAACGTGGGCTCTGGCTGGCCACCACCAAGGCGCCGAGAGCCTATGCCGAGGCGGATCTCTCCGGCGACGTGACCCTGATGTTCGGCAAGGAGACCGCGGGACTGACCCTGTGGCTCCGTGAGAAGTACCGGGACCGCTGCCTCCGCATCCCCATGATCTCGGAGGCGCGCAGTCTCAATCTCTCCAATTCCGTTGCCATTTTGGCCTATGAGGCTCTGCGGCAGCAGGGCTTTCCGGGCTTGATGGGTACCGGCGAAATGTCGGTACGATAAATCTGTCCATATTCTATTACAAGAGGAGGATACAAGATGAACTACAACAAGAAAACCATCTACGACGTCGACGTGAAGGGCAAGAAGGTCCTGCTGCGCTGCGACTTCAACGTCCCTCAGGATAAGAAGACCGGCGAGATCACCAGCGACAAGCGCATCGTCGCCGCGCTGCCCACCATCAAGTATCTGCTGGAGCAGGGCGCCGCCGTCATCGCCTGCTCTCATCTGGGCAAGCCCGTCGCCACCTTTGACAGCTACGTGAAAAAGCAGGTGGAAAAGGGCAAGAACGCCGAGGACATCACCCGCGAGGAGTGGGAGAAGTCCCTGAAGAAGCTGACCCTGGCCCCCGTGGCCAAGCACCTGGGCGAGCTGCTGGGTCAGGAAGTGATCTTCGCCGCCGACACCGTCGGCGAGGACGCTCAGGCCAAGGCCGCCGCGCTGCAGCCCGGCCAGATCATGCTGCTGGAGAACCTGCGCTTCGACAAGGGCGAGACCAAGAACGACCCCGCCTTCGCCAAGAAGCTGGCCGACATGGCCGAGCTCTACGTGTCCGACGCCTTCGGCACCGTGCACCGTGCCCACGCCTCCACCGCCGGCGTCGCCGCCTACCTGCCCGCCGTCAGCGGTCTGCTGGTCAATAAGGAGCTGGCGATCATGGGCAAGGCCCTGGAGAACCCCGTCCGTCCCTTCGTGGCCGTGCTGGGCGGCGCCAAGGTCTCCGACAAGATCAACGTCATCAATAACCTCCTGGAGAAGGCCGACACCATCATCATCGGCGGCGGCATGGCCTACACCTTCAAGGCCGCCCAGGGCTTCAAGATCGGCAAGTCCCTGCTGGAGGCCGACCGCATCGACTATGCCAAGGATATGATCGCCAAGGCCGAGGCCAAGGGCGTGAACTTCCTCCTGCCGGTGGACAACATCTGCGCGGCGGAGTTCTCCGCCGACGCCGAGCCCGTCCTGGTGGAGGGCGACATTGCCGACGAGCTGATGGGCATGGACATCGGCCCCAAGACCCGCGAGCTCTTTGCCGCCGCCGTGAAGGGCGCCGGTACCATCGTCTGGAACGGGCCCATGGGCGTGTTCGAGTTCCCCTCCTTCGCCGAGGGCACCAAGGCCATGGCCCGCGCTCTGGCCGAGAGCGGCTCTGTCACCATCGTGGGCGGCGGCGACTCCGCCTCCGCTGTGGAGAAGCTGGGCTTTGCCTACAAGATC
>JAEEGG010005797.1_pt1 | contig 29159 bp, 33 predicted proteins | sample 9134161 | NCBI WGS metagenome assembly JAEEGG01 (sample SAMN16246543, study PRJNA631951) | gut metagenome | biome: gut microbiome; feature: rumen; material: CR-attached | host: Bos | place: Iran: Karaj | collected 2018-10 | reverse complement strand
AGCTTGTTCAGATGGTCGGGGCGTTCGACGGGGATGGTGCTGATATACACCAGCGACTTGCCGTCGGGGGCCACCTTGAAGCCCTCGAAGCCACGTTCGCATTCGGCCACCTTGCTTTCCTTCTTGGTTTTGAGGTTCATCGACAGAATCTCGGCTCCGCGGCAGTACATGATGGTGTTGTCGTCGTACCATACGGGACAGAACTCACTCTGTGCGGTAGAGGTCAGGCGCCGGGCCTCACCGCCCTCGGTGGGCATCACATACAGCTCGGCGTTGTTCTTATTCTGCTCCATATCGGTGTAGCGCAGGGTGTAGAGCACCTGGCTGCCGTCGGGGCTGACGGCATACTCGCTCATCACGCCGAGGCACCACATCACCTCGGGGGTGAAGCGGCCATTTTCGACGGTCACCTGGGGTTTCTCCACGGGTTTCTCCGCAGACTTGGGCTGGCAGGCAACAAGACACAAGGCGCCTGCAGCCAGCATGAGTATTGATTTCTTCATATAAAAAAATGTTACTGAACTATTCCAATCGCGGTTGCAGGCGGGTGTGGATGTCGACACCATAGAAACTGAAACCCGAGTGGCCAGGTTCGATGATGTTTATCTTGACCGTCTGACGTTCTACAGGCTCGAAAGTGAGGGTGTAGTTGAGCATGTCGTAGCCACCGATGTTGTGGGCAAAGAAGGTGCGCTCGGGCTCAAGGGATATGCCCTCCGCCTCGATCAATGCGGAACGACGTCCCGTGGCCTCATCCTCGAGATAGATCTCCGGCATAAGGCTGATGCCGTAGTCGGGGACGGGGCGTTTTTTGGGGGTACGTGCATGATAGCGGAAATGGACCTTCACGTTCTCCTTGTTCACCTCGACACGCTCGATACTGACCACGTCGGCATTCGGGGTCCGACGCTCCACCTCCGGGAAGTCGATTGTGCGCGGCACCTTCGGATTCTGCCACGCCCATCGGTTGGGGTCGCGTTCCGGAGCCACCTCTTTCTTCGCCTTCACACGCAAGTACTGCAGGTTGCTGTTCACCGCATAGCAGCGCATCTTAGAATTGAAAAGGAAGGCCACGTCGCCCGTAGGCTCGTCGGTCTGATGCGTACTCTTGTTGCGCATGTTGTACTGACGATACAAACCGGCGGCGCGGGTGCCCAGCAGGCTGACGTTCCTGTAAATGGCGCGGGTGCCCTGGTTCCCGTCGTCCACCGTGGCATTCGGGCGGCCGAAGTCGTCGAGCACCTCATAGTAGCTCTTGCCCACATACAGTGCTTCCAACTCGCTGTCGGCCGAGACGTAGCGGCTGCCCCAGCATCCGGCGAAGAGCACTATCAACGGCAGGAGTGCCACATAAAATAACCGTTTCATCTTATCTTATTTCTGTAATTTACCAGCACGGAAAGTACCTTCGGAGACAGTGCCGTCGGCACCGACATAGCGGCCTTGGCCGTTGTACATATCATTGTTCCAGCTTCCGGAGTAGATGGCACCGTCGTGGTATTTGCAGGTACCCTGACCCGACATGTGGCCCATCGAGAAGGAACCCTCATAGCGGTCGCCGTTGGGCCAGATCTTTATGCCTTCGCCATGGGCGGCGCCGTCCTTGAAGGTGCCCTCATAGCGAGTGCCGTCGGCCCATGTGGCCACACCCGTACCGTTGCCCATCTCGGTCCACTCGCCGTCGATCACACAGCCGTTGGGCATCGTGATGGTGCCGCGCCCTTTGGCCACATTGTTCTCCCACTGGCCCTGGTAGATAATGCCGTTGGAATAGGTGAAGGTGCCCTCGCCGTGGGGTTTGTCTTTCTTCCACTGCCCCTCGTATTGGTTGCCGTTGGGCCACACCATGCGGCCGACGCCCTCTTTCTTGCCCTTGCCATTGAACTGACCTGTGTAGGTGCTGCCGTCCTTGTAAGTCTTGGTTTCCTGAACCTGGGCATAGACGCTTCCGCTCACGAGCAGTCCAAGAGCCACCATTGCCGCCAGTTTGACAGATTTCTTCATAGTGATTGCTTTTTTTATAGTTAATATTATTTCTAATCGCATGTTACAAAGGGACATAGCACAGCTACGCCATACCCTTTGCATCACGCAAATTTACAAATAAAAATCAATATAGCGGTAAATAATTTACAATTATTGTCTTTTTTCCACACATATCCACCGCCGCCACATCAGCGCAGCCACTCTAGCATGGGGCGGATGGCATTGCTTGTGACATACGGTTTCAACCTCTCGCGGCGGAAAGCCATCTGCTCTTCCCCGAAGTCCTCGTCCAGCAACCGCATCACCGCCCGTCGCATCCCTGCTGCGTCATCTTCCACCACGCACAGCTCCTGCAGGCCCGTCCCTTCCACCATCTCGCTGTTCACCAGACAGTGACGGCCCCTGAACAGCGCATTCAGAAGTTTGATTTTCAGGCCAGTGGCTTGACTGGTAGTGAGAATGTTCACGCTGCTCTCCTCCACCAGCCGCCACATATCGTCGTCCGACGGGTCTGTCACCAAGGTGACGTTGTCATAGCGGCGAGCCAGTTTCGTCAGCGCCGCCGAGGGAGCGTGCCCCGCCACGACAAGCTCGCATTCCAAACCGGCGAAAACATGCGTAATCAAGTCGCGCGCCGCCGCGTCGTTCTCGGGCACGGAGAGGTTACCGTGATAGAGGGCCCGCCTGACCACTTGCCCGCCCCAGTGCGGCTCACGGTTGGGGTTGCCGCAGGGCACCGTCGCCACCTGCCGGCAACCCATTGCCCTGAAAAAGTCCCTGTCGCCATCCGAAACGGTGAACACTGCCGACGCCCTCCGCAACAGCGGTTCATAGTGGCGCAACTTCAGCGATTCAAGGTGCAGGTAGCACCTCCGCCACCAGTTCAGCTCCGACTTGCAGAGCATCGAATAGTAATTCGTCTCCACATTGTGGGCCCGCACCGCCACACGGCGATCGTCCGGCAACACCCCCTCCTCCAGCAGCCAACAGCAATGCACACCCTCCAGCAGCACGGGCAGGCTGTCCGCCAATAGGCGTTCGCGCAGCTCTGCACTCTCGCGCGAACTCACGATGAAGGGACGACGACCGAGATGAAGCCACCACGACATATTGCGCCGGTAGTAATGAACCGACGCGCAAACACTCTCCAACTCGGGTGCCTGCGGGCGGCCGTAGGTGAAACAATGGAGATGAATCCTCACGCCGGCTTCGCCGAGCGCCCGCAGACGATAGTACACATCCATCACCCCGCCATAGTCAGCCGGCCACGGAACGTTGAACGCTACCACATGCAGTTCGTCGGCCATAGGTCAAAAATCAATCTGAAGACCATCGTACGCCAACCTCACCCCCTCCGGCAACTCCCGCTCCACCTCGGCATGCAGCCCCATCTCATGGCTCATGTGCGTCAGGAACGCCCTTTCGGGCTGCACCTGCGCAATCACTTCAAGTGCCTCACGGAGACAATAGTGCGAGAAGTGTTTCTCTTTTCTCAAAGCATTCAGCACCAGTAAACTTACGCCGTTCAGCTTATCCAACTCATCAGGAGCGATGTAGTTGGCATCGGTGACGTAAGCCAACCGACCGATGCGGTAGCCTAGGATGGGCAGATCCTTGTGCATGGCGCGTATCGGCACCACCCTCTCTCCTGCCGCTTCGAAAGGCTGGTTTCCAACCTCATGCAGTTCTGCCTCCGGTAGACCCGGGTAGATATGCGGCTCGAAAATATAGTGGTAATCACGCAGGATAGCCACTTGGGCCTCAGCGTTCAGATAGACATCCATCTTCTTATGCTGCACATAGTTGAACGACCTTATATCATCCAACCCTCCAACATGGTCGCGATGGGCGTGCGTTATCAATATTGCATCCAGTCGCTCCACCCTGTTCCGCAACATTTGCTGGCGGAAATCGGGGCCGATATCGAAAAGCACATTCTTCCCTTCGTCGGTGCAGAGCAACGCGGAGGTGCGCAGACGCTGGTCACGCCCATCGGTCGAGCTGCACACCCCACAATGACATGCAATCACCGGCACACCCTGCGATGTCCCTGTGCCCAAGAACGTCAGCCTCATACTAACGTATTAACGAATTCACAGATTCACTCCTTGTGCGTCAGCTTGAAGCCCACTCCGTGCACATTCACAATCTCCACCGACGGGTCGGCCTTCAGATATTTGCGCAACTTAGTGATATACACATCCATCGAGCGCGCGGCGAAATAACTGTCGTCCTTCCATATCTTCTGGAGCGTTGTGTTGCGGTCAACCAGCTGGTTGAAGTTGATGGCGAAGATGCGCAGCAAATCGCACTCCTTGGCCGTCAGGCGCTGCACATTGTCGTCGATGGCCAGCGTCTGGTGCACATAGTCGAAAGTGAAATTGCCGATGCGGAACACATTCTTGTCGGGTCTGTCTTCGTTGAACGAACGGCGCATCGTGGCATTCAAGCGCGCCAGCAGCTCCTCCATCGAGAACGGCTTGGTCATATAATCGTCGGCGCCCACCTCGAACCCTTTCAGTTTATCCTCTTCCAGATTCTTGGCGGTCAAGAAGATAATGGGCACCTTCTTGTCCACCTTGCGGATTTCTTTCGCCACGGCGAAACCGTCCTTCACTGGCATCATCACGTCCAGGATGCAGGCATCCACATCCTCTTCGTCGAAGCAGTTCAGCGCCTCTTCGCCGTCCTTGGCCCACACCACAGTGTAGCCTTTCTGAGTCAAATAAGCCTTCAGGATAGTACCCAGATTCGGGTCGTCCTCGGCCACCAACAGTTTGATTCCAAGATTCATAATCTATTCCTCCACTATTGTTATACTTTCAATCAAATCATTAGGACGGATGGCGTCGATAACGGGCCAGTCCTGCTCCTCCACACGGCCGAAGCAGGTGTGCACCCCGTCCAGATGCTGCGTATTCATCCGGTTGTGACAGATAAAGAACTGGCTGCCACCGGTATCCTTGCCGGCGTGGGCCATGCTCAGCACCCCGCGGTCGTGCCGTTGGCGCGGAGCCGATGTCTCACACTTGATGGTCCAACCGGGACCGCCCATGCCCACACGCGGGTCGCCCACATTGCGGCTGTAGGGGCAGCCGCCCTGGACGACGAAATCAGGTATCACCCGATGGAAACGCAATCCGTCATAGTAGCCGCTCTTGGCAAGTTTAACATAATTGGCCACAGTGCCCGGCACCTCCTTGGCATAGAGCTCCACGTGCATTGTGCCTTTTGCGGTTTTGATTACAGCTTTCATATTATCGTATCAATAAAGTTCCGACTCAGAAACAAAACACTAACCACACTCACTATTCACAACCATTAGTGCCCCTTTAACAGCAAAAATTGCATTTTATTGTGCAAATGTTAATTTTTTTTTGTTAATTTAACGTCCGAACCCCTCCTCCACCGGAAATACCCCCACTCATTTTCAGCCGATTACCATCTATTCTTTTAGAAAAGCAAAAGAACAGTAAAAGAACAGCAAAAAAACAACCTAAAAACACCCTGACGATAAGTCATTTACAACCTATTTAATTTTCAGCTAATTACCGTCAATTCTTCTACTGTTCTTCTCGAATTCAAGAAGAACAGTAGAAGAACAGTAAAAGAACACACATGGTTTACAGGGGCTCAGTTTTCCGAACTCATAGAATAAATTTCATTTGATTTACACTTATTTACGTCCAGAGCTTCGATATTTGTTAGGAAAAAGCCGAAGAAATGCCCTCAAAAAAGGTTTTAGTTCAATGTTCCGGCCAAAATAAATAACGATTCGTATATTTACTTTGAAGTGTTTAGTTCACGTGTTGAACCTAAGCATTAAGCTTTTTTTACATATCTACATCTATATCGGGATTTTTTTGTAAATTTGCAATTGGATTGGAAGGCTGTTTTGCATTTCAAGCCATTGGATTTTATGCAGATAGAGCAAAAATACACTATCGGGTTCGACTCGGAATGGGACGTAGCGGCAGTGCGCGACATGGTGCGCGACGCCCATCGCGTGGTGTTGGTGGCCCACACCAACGCCGACGGCGATGCCGTGGGGGCGGTGACCGGCATGTACCAGCTGCTATGCCAAATCGGTGTGGCAACGGTGACCCCCATGCTGCCCGACGGAGTGCCCGACGAGTTGTCGTGGTTGCCTTGTGCCGACAGAATCGTCGGGGGTGAAAAAGAGGCCAACCTCTGCCGCGAGGCCATCGGGGCGGCCGACCTCATCATAGGGCTCGACATCAGCGGCTTTGGCCGCACTGGCCGACTGGAGACATGGCTGCGGGAATCACCGGCGCGCAAGCTGTTGGTGGACCACCATGAATGCCCCGAGCGCGAGGCATTCCACATAGTAGTCAGTGAACCATCGGCTTCGAGCACCTGCGAGCTGGTCTACTGGCTGATGCGCGAAGTCTTCGGAGACGAGGCGTTCACTGCCGGCGCCGCCGAGAGCCTCTACACCGGCATCTGCACCGACACTGGCAATTTCAGCTACAGCAACGACCGACAGAGCGTCTATCTGGCAGCGGCCGAGCTGCTGCCATGCGGCATCGACCCGATGCGCATCAACCGTAGCATCAAGAACGTCTTCACCGAGAGACGACTGCGCTTCTTCGGCTTCGCCATGGCCCACCGCCTGACGGTGTACGAAGGGCCACAAGTGGCCCTGATGGTGCTGACCGCCCAGGACATGGCCGACGGCGGCGTGGTGAGCTCCGAACTCACGGGCCTCATCAACGAGGTGATGAAACTGAGAGCCATCGACTGTGGCATCCTCATCCGCGAGGAAGAGGGCAAGGTGCGCCTCTCGTTACGGTCGAAGGCGAGATACGACGTCAACCAACTGGCCCGCGAACTGTTCGACGGCGGCGGGCACAAACGTGCCGCCGGTGCCACAAGCACCGCAAGTCTTGCGAAAACCGTTGAAATAGTGAAACAAAGACTGAACCTTGAAGACCGTTAAGTACATACTGCCGATGCTGTGTCTGCTGGCCACAGCCTGCCGCGAGGTGCCCTCCTACGACCTTGCCGCTCCCAAGGGCGACACACTGAAGGAGAATATGATCAACGCTAACCGCATTATCGCACAGAGCGAAGAGCAGCAGATTGGCGCTTATTTGGAACGCCGGGGATGGCCCAAGAAGAAACTATCAAACGGCGTATGGGTGGCGGAATACGAGAACAGTAAGGTCGCGCCGGGCCGAGCAATCGGATATGAAGACACCGTGGCCATCCGATACAGTGTGTCGACTTTGGGCGGCGACGACATCTATGCCTGGCGTACCGACACTGTGATTGCCGGCCATCTGCAGCCCACACGCGGACTGGACGCAGCGTTGCGCACGCTGCATGAAAACACGACAGCACGCGTCATCGTACCCTCGGAACAAGCCTACGGCATCGTGGGCGACGGGGACCGCATACGCACCCGGACAGTGCTGGTGTACGTCATAGAGATAAAGGAAGTGAAGAAACTAAAGAATTAAAACATAAAACAAACAATATCACAATGAAGAAACAACTGAGAATGGCCACCGCTCTGGTGGCAGGAACAATGCTGCTGGCCGCATGCGGCAGTGGCGACATGAAGGGCTACAAACAGACCGACGAAGGCCTCTACTACCGCTTCGAGCAGCAGTGCAAGGACTCGCTGCAGGTGCAGGAAGGTGACGTGCTGGTGGGCGAGATGACCATCCGCCTCGACACCAACATCTTGCGCACCAACGTGGGCCGCACGGAGCGCCTGATGCCTGTCGTGCCAATGTACGACGGCGTGCTGCACGAGGGCCTGCTAATGATGCACAAGGGCGACCGCGCCATCTTCGCCGTCGAGGCCGACTCGATGGCCAAGTTCATGCAGCCCAACCAGATGCCCCCGATGTACGAGCAGGGCAAAGGCATGAAGTTCTACTATGAAATCAACCTGCAGGACATCGTCACCAAGGAGGAGTTTGCCGAGGAGCAGGCCAACTACCAGCAAGAGATGGAGAAGGCCCGCACGGAAGAGCCTGAACTCATCGCCGCCTACGTCAAGGAGCATGGCGTCAAGGCTCAGCCCAACGCCAAAGGCCTCTATGTCATCGTCAACAAGAAAGGCACCGGCGCCCCGGTGGCCGTGGGTCGTGAAGTGACCATCAGCTACACTGGCCGTCTGCTCGACGGAACGATGTTCGACTCGAGCAACGAAGCCGACTGCGCCGCCTCGGGCCTGCAGTGCCACGAGCCTCTGACCTATGTGGTGGGCCAGATGAGCCTCATCCCCGGATGGGACGAAGGCGTCATGGGTCAGCCCGAGGGCACCAAGCTGCAGCTCATCATCCCGTCGGCCATGGCTTACGGTTCGCAGGGCGCCCCGACAATTCCCCCCTACTCGCCCCTGGTGTTCGACCTCGAAATTCTCTCGGTCAAGTAAAAATCTGTAAGCTCTGAGCTGTAAGTTTTAAGTAGCTACGCAGTCAGTTTTACTTAAAACTTACAGCTTAATACTTAAAACTAAAACACATGAAGAATATCGTCATATTCGGAGCCCCGGGCGCCGGCAAAGGCACCCAGAGCGATTTCATCGTCGAGACCTACGGCCTGACCCACGTCTCGACCGGCGACCTGCTGCGCAAGGAAATTGCCGAGCAGACCGAACTGGGCCTCCGCATCAAGAGCATCATGGACAACGGCCAGTTGGTGAGCGACGACATCGTGGTGGAGATGATGGACAAAGCCATCGCCGCCGACACCAAGGGCATGCTCTTCGACGGCTTTCCCCGCACCGTGGCACAGGCCGAAGTGCTGGACAAACTGCTGGCCAAGTACGGCCGCAGCCTCACCTGCATGGTGCAACTCGAGGTGCCCAAAGACGAGCTGATGCGCCGCCTGCTGGAGCGTGCCAAGATACAAGGTCGCGCCGACGACAACGAGGCCACCATCAACAACCGCCTGCAGGAGTATAACAACAAGACCAAGCCCGTGGCCGACTACTACGCCGCCCAGGGCAAACGGCGCGTGGTCGACGGCCTCGGCACCATCGAGGACATCGCCGCCCGCATCCGCCAGGCCATCGGCTGATACCATGTTGCATCAAGGCGACAGACAACCCTCAGCCTCCGCAAGTGTCACCTGCGGAGGCTTTTTGGAGTCAAAAAAAGCATATACAAACGATGAAATCTATCTATTTAGGCACCACGATATGCATTCTCGCAATGTTGACTGCCTGCAAGAACGGGACCTCGTCCACAGCAGACACCTCCGATATCCCGCAATACAGGGAGACAGAAGACGTGTACGCCAAGGCCGAACAAGTGGAATATGTGATGATATTCCCTTCCGACGAATGCATCGAGCGAAGGCTACATGAGGCGGCGAAAGACTCCGTGGACCTTGAGAATTTCTACATAGCACACGACGACTTGATTTGGTATTACCACTTGTGCCGCGAGCGGCTCGAGGAGATGGGCGCCGTGTACTATGAAACAACTGCCGACAAATCTGTGTATTATCCCGACCTTGACCTCGACGAGCAACGTGTGTTCCATCCCGACAACGACTGCGAATGCGGAGTGCTCATTCTGGACTATGTACACGAGCCGGAATTCATAGGCATCATCGATTTCCTCACGTTGACCGAAGACACCATTCAATATCCAAGAATAAACCGCCAGCCTTGAAAAGATGCATGTTTTTATTTGGCCATGTCGGGGAATTATCGTATCTTTGCATTTTGAAAAAGCATAAGCAATGACTTCTAACTTTGTAGACTACGTCAAGATACTTGTCAGGAGTGGCAAGGGTGGCGCAGGCAGCGCGCACCTGCTGCGGGTGAAATACAACGCCAAAGCCGGTCCCGACGGTGGCGACGGTGGCCGCGGCGGCCACGTCATCCTGCGCGGCACCACGCAGCGCTGGACCCTGCTGCACCTGAAATACACTAAGCATGTCTTCGCCGAGGACGGCGAGCATGGCGGCGAGAACCTCTGCACCGGCCGCACCGGCAAAGACCAGATACTGGAGGTGCCGCTGGGGTGCGTCTGCCGCGATGCGGAGACAGGAGAATACCTGGGCGAGGTGACAGAAGAAGGTCAGGAGCTAATCATCGCCAAGGGCGGCCGCGGCGGTCTGGGCAACGACCACTTCAAGAGTGCCACCAACCAGACACCTCGCTACGCGCAGCCCGGCGAACCCGCCGTGGAGCGCTGGGTAATCATTGAGTTGAAAGTGCTGGCCGACGTGGGCCTCGTAGGCTTCCCCAACGCAGGCAAGAGCACCCTGCTGAGCACCGTCAGCGCCGCACGACCCGAGATTGCCGACTATCCCTTTACCACCCTGGTACCCAACCTGGGCATTGTGAAATACCGTGACGACCGTTCATTCTGCATTGCCGACATCCCCGGCATTATCGAGGGTGCCGCCGAGGGCAAAGGCCTCGGACTGCGCTTCTTGCGCCACATCGAACGCAACTCCATCCTCCTCTTCATGGTGAGCTGTGAACAACTGGAAATCGCCAAGGAATACCACGTACTGCTGGACGAGTTGAAGAAATACAACCCCGAACTACTGGACAAACAGCGCATACTGGCCGTCACCAAATGCGACATTATAGACGAGGAGATGCAGAAGCAACTGCGACGCCGCTTGCCCAAAGGTATTGAGACGGTCTTTATCAGTGCAGTCAGCGGACAAGGAATCGATGAATTAAAAGATAGAATTTTCAAAATGTTGAATGCTTGAAGCACTAAAACAAATAGACACTCAATGGTTCCTTTGGATCAATAGTCACCACAACACCGTGTTGGATTGGGTATTGTGGACATTGAGCCAACACTGTTCGTGGGCTATCGTGATTGTGCTATTCTTCTGCCTGCTCACGCTGCGCCATGAACCGCGCCGTTGGTGGTTGGTGCTGGCAGGAGTGGTGCTCTGTTTCCTGTTGGCCGACCAGGGGAGCGTGCACCTCTTCAAGGAGACCGTCGGCCGCCTGCGCCCCTGCCACGCGCTGGAGGAGGTGCGCATGTTCCGCACCCACTGCGGCGGACAGTACGGCTTCGTGAGCTCGCATGCCGCCAACTCCTTCGCCATCGTCACCTTCCTGATTGCCCGCTACCGACGACGCATTGTGCCGACCATCCTGCTGACCCTCTGGGCGCTGGCAACCTGCTACAGCCGTGCCTACCTGGGCAAGCACTATCCAGGCGACCTTGTTTGCGGCGCTCTTTTCGGAGTGCTTATCGGACTGATTGTTTGGTGGTTGAGCTCATGGATTGAAAAAAAGTTGCCCAAAGGTGAAACAAAATGAACAGTGCTGCGTTATATATGACGTGCTTGCTTATTTCTATCAGAGATGATAGAGAGAAGAAAATGTGTTATTCGAGCGTCCTTCCCGTCGGGCAGGACGCTTATTTTAATTTTTACCCCCTATGACTGTGCTTGATATACTACTGGGATTGCCGCTGCTCTTCCTCATCTTCATGGGATGGAAGAAGGGGCTGGTGCGCGAAGTGGCCACGCTGGCCGGCGTGCTTGCAGGCATCTGGGCGTCGGTGCACCTGTCACAGCAGGTGGCTCCGCTGCTGGGCCTTGACGGCGAAAGCGCGGTGCTCATCGCTTTCATCGTCACTTTCCTCGTGGCATTGGTGCTCACCTACCTGCTGGGCCGCTGCATCGAAGGGCTGATGAAAGCCGCCAAGCTGAGTGTCCTCAACCGGCTCTCCGGCGCACTGCTGGGGGCCGCCGAAGCGCTCTGCATCCTGGCCGTGCTGCTCAACTCCCTAGTGATGATTGACGGCAACGAGATGATACTCAAGCCTGCCACCAAGGAGAAGAGTGTGCTCTACAAGCCGGTGTACACCACCGGCAACCGGCTCACCACCCACCTGAAAGACTATATTGTGGAGCACAAGGAGAGCCTGAAGGAGGTGGTGAAATGATACTGGCGCCGATGCAGGGACTCACGGAGGTGCTCTTCCGCCGGGTATACGAGGAATGCTTCCCCGGAGCTCTGCCGCTGGCGGTAGCGCCATTCATCGCACTGACCCGCAATCTGCGGTTCTCGACCGACAACGCCCAGATACGCGATGTGCTGCCGGAAAACAACCGAGGGTCCATCCCCGTCATTCCACAGATACTGGGCAAGGAGCCCGAGGAGTTTGTCCTGCTGGCCAACCACCTGTACGGCATGGGGTACGACGAGGTGAACTGGAACATGGGCTGTCCCATGCGTGCCGTCACCGCCAAGCACCGCGGCTGCGGCCTGATGGCCCACCCTGACGAGGTGCGCACCATACTTGACGCCGTGGTGCCTCGACTCAAGGGACACCTGAGTGTCAAGGTGAGACTGGGGCTGAAAGACAAGGAGGAAATCTTCGCCATGGTGCCAGTGCTCAACGACTATCCGCTGAGGAGCGTCACCGTGCACCCCCGCCTGGGACGCCAACAGTATACCGGCGTGCCAGACCTCGACACCTTCGGACAGGTGCTCCCACTGATAAAACATCCTGTCATCTACAATGGAGACCTCTGCACGCCGGACGACATACGGCGCATCCGCCAACGCTTCCCACAGGTGGCCGACCTGATGGTGGGGCGCGGAATACTCTACCGCCCTACCCTGCCGCAGGAAGCCGGTGGCCAATGTCCCGCCGGAACAAGACACTTCATCCGCCGGCTCATGGAGGCGATACGAGCCAACATCCCCTACGAAGAGGCCGTCATCCGCAAGACGAAAGAATACTGGAGCCTGCTCTGGAAGGCGCTACCCATCAGCGAGACACAGGCCCGGCAGGTGTTGCAGGCACAGGAATTAACCATTGTTGATAACTTGATTGACACATACACACAATAAAAAAAGGAATCCTACGTAATAAGGGCAGAATGTATTATAAAAAGACACCCCTCCTGATAGCATTGCTGGCACTCGTCTTTGCGGGATGCAAGCAGAGTTCATCTGATTTTGATTCTCTTACCGACAGCGAGAAGCTGGAAATCCTCGACCTGCGCATCGAGCGTCATCCCAAAGATGCCGAAGCCCTGGCCGACCGTTCGTTGGTGCTCTTCAATCTGGGTCGTACCAACGAAGCCCTCTCCGACATCAACAAAGCCGTCAACCTCGCCTCCGACAACGTCGACTACCGCCTGCGGCAGGCCGACATCTACTTCGCCGGCGGCGATGTGGAGAACAGTTACAAGGCTCTCTCCGAAGCCGAGAAGCTCGCCCCCGAGAGCAACGAGGTGCAGCTCAAAATGGGCGAAGTGACCTTCTACAGCCGCGACTACGACCGCTCGCTTCGCTGCCTCACCAATGTCACCGAGCGAGACCCCGACAACCGCACCGCTCTCTTCATGAAAGGGTTCATCTACAAGGAGAAAGGCGACACCGCCAGCGCCGTCACACTCCTACGCCGTGTGTGCGACCTCTATCCCGACTATGCAGGTGCATTTGAGGAACTCGGCATCCTCTACTACACCCGCCACGACCCACTGGCTGTCGAATACCTCAACACAGCCCTGCAACTTGAGCCCAACAACACCAACGTGCTCTATGCACTGGCCATGTACAGCCAGGAGAGCGGCGACTTGGAGCAGGCCGAGAGCCTCTACCGCCAGATACTGACCCTCAACCCTGCCAGCGCCGACGCATGGCACAACCTAGGCTACATCGAACTCACCCACTACCACGACTATCCTCGAGCCGCCGCATACTTCGACAGCGCCTTGCTGGCCGACCCCACACACGCCTCGGCTCGTGCCAACCGTCAACTCGCCGAAGAAGCAATGAAGTAAAAACAAAACATAAACACCATCATATTATGAGCACTTTAAAAGGACGCAACCTGATTTCCATCACCGACTTCTCGAAGGAGGAATATATCGAGGTGCTGGACATCGCCGAGGGATTCGAGAAGAACCCCAAGCAGAAAATCTTATCGGACAAAGTGGTCGCCACCCTCTTTTTCGAGCCTTCCACGCGCACACGACTGAGCTTTGAGAGCGCCGCCAACCAGTTGGGAGCCCGCATCATCGGCTTCAGCGACCCCGGTGGCACCAGCGTCCAGAAAGGCGAGTCACTGCACGACACCATCGTCATGGTCAGTTCCTACAGCGACCTCATCGTCATGCGCAACCCCAAGGAAGGCTCCTCGCGCTATGCCTCCGAGGTGGCTTCGGTGCCCGTCATCAATGCCGGCGACGGCGCCAACCAGCACCCCACCCAGTGCATGCTCGACCTTTACAGCATCCGTAAGACCCAAGGCACCTTGGAAAACCTGCAGATTGCCTGCGTCGGCGACCTCAAATACGGCCGCACGGTGCACAGCCTCGTCCAGGCCATGTGCAACTTCAACGCCACTTTCCACCTTGTCTCGCCCCAGGAGCTCAAGCTTCCCAGCAGCGTCAAGATGAGCATCAAGAACGCCGGTCTCAAATACTACCAGTACACCGACCTGCGCGACATCATTCCCACCGCCGACATCATCTATATGACCCGCGTGCAGCGCGAACGCTTCCCGGACCCGATGGAATATGAACGTGTGAAGGACAGTTGCATCCTCAGCGCCGACATGTTGGCCGGCTGCAAGCCCAACATGCGTGTGCTTCACCCACTGCCCCGCGTCAACGAAATCACCACTGATGTCGACCGCACCCCCTACGCCTACTACTTCCAGCAGGCACAGAACGGCGTCTACGTCCGTCAGGCCCTTATGGCCGCCATCCTCGGCGCGAAATAACACACTTATCGTTCAACATTCAAAATTGAATATCATGGAAAGCAAGAAAGAAATGGTGGTCTCCGCTATCGAGAACGGCACCGTCATCGACCATATTCCGACCGAAAGCGTCTATCAGGTCATCCGCATCCTGGGACTCGAGCGTTACAAAGACGAAGTGCTCATCGGCAACCACCTCACCAGCGGCAAACTGGGACGCAAAGGCATCGTCAAGATCAAGAACAAGCACTTCTCCGTCGAGGAGGTCAGCAAGATAGCCCTCGTTGCACCTTTCGCCTCCATCATCGACATCGAGGACTACAAGGTGGTCAAGAAGTTCAAGGCAGAAATCCCCGACCATGTGGAGAACTTCGTGCGCTGCGCCAACCCCAAGTGCATCACCAACGCAGAGGCCGTCCCCACCAAGTTCGACATCGTCGACAAGGAGAACCTCAAACTGCGTTGCCACTACTGCGAGAAGTTCACCACCAAGGAGACCATGAAGTTTGCCGAATGAAACGCTACCTGATATCCCTGCTGGTGGTAACGCTGGCACTGGTGCTGGCCAGTTTCGTCGTCATGTGGACGATGCCGCAGTATTATCTGCCCATCATGCCTTTGCTGGCGCTATACTTCGGCGTCGTCTGCGGTCTGCAGCACTGGCTTGTCACCCGCGCCATGTATCGTTCGCCCAAGACATTCATCCAGATGTTCCTAGGCTCGGTCATCGGCGTCCTCTTCATCCACCTCGCCGTGCTGGCAGCCTACCTCTTCACCCATCCTTCCCACGCCCGCCTCTTCACCATCGCATTCAGTGTTGGCTATGCCGCCAGTCTCGTCTTCGAGACCATTGCCTTGGTCCGCTTCGTCAACCGCGAGAGAGCCAAAAGGATGTAACACTCGTTTGAAGACAACATAAAAAGGCCGGTGTCCACAAGGGCACCGGCCTTTTGTCTTTTGAGAGATAATCTCTATTTCACGTTGGGGTTGGTCTTACTGAGCGTGCAGCTGATATCGCCACGTTCCATGTTTTCTCCGCCATAGATATAGCGATACTTACCGCTAATCTTCAACGTTTTGGGAGTAGCTTCATATACGGTGAAGGCAATCACCCAGCTTTCATCGACGTTGGGAAGAGGCTTGCAGGTGGCGGTGACATTGTTGCCGCGGAGGGTCCAGCGGAAAATTTTACCAGGTGCGGAACTGACAACAATGGTATCGGGGATAACCACCATCTCGGCACCGGCCCAGTTGAAGCCCGTGGTGGTGTCGGGGGCTAGGTCGAGCGGGAAGTACCATGTGCCGCAAAGCTGGCTTTCCTCCACCTGGAATTCGTCCTTGCAAGAGACGGTGAACAACGATGCAACAGCAATGACCACTGCTGTCGCGATAAGGCATATGTTCTTTTTCATTGTCATGTGTTTTATTATTCTGACTTGATGAACGTCGATTATTCGGTTTTATTGTACGGGCGGTCTATTTTTTTATAATTTTGGCACTGCGCCCTCCGGCACAAAGGGTGTAGACACCTGCCGGAAGGTCGCCCAAATGGACGACAGGACCTGCCGACTCTTTCAGGCAACGGCCTCCTACGTCATAGACCGAAACCACAGCATCCGTCGCGGTTCCAACGACAGTCACACGGTCGGTTGCCGGATTGGGATAGACCTGGAGGTCGGAGGTCGGAGGTTGGAGGTCGGAAATGCCTACTCCATCGGGCAGATTATGTATCTCGGCTATATAATTGATAAACGAAGGTGCGAGGAAATGCCAGTATGCGGGCAGCTGGTCAGAGGAGAGCGTCTTGACAGTCGAAATCTCCATGGTGACTTCGAGGCAGTTGTGGTAATAATTGACGTAATCCTGACGACCACCGTGTATGACGTACCAGTCGCCGCCGGCAATCACACCATTGTCTGCCTGATAGACATCGCGAAAATGACTATTGTCGTAGACACGCGCGGTATCCACAAAACGATGGCACACCTCTTGCCACCATTCAGCCTGGGGATGAGGGTTCTGTAGCGAGGTGAAGCAGTCCCACGGGTAGTTCATCACCTCGCTGCCGCCATGCAGGTTGGCGCTAAGCTTGAAGTTATGGGCCGTGAAGTAGTCTATCATTGCCTCGTTCTCCTGCTGCAACGCCGCCTTGGTGGTACCGAACGGGTCGGGATAGTTGCGGTTGAGGTCTACATTGTTGGCGTTGTAGCGCACCGACCCTTGCACGGTGGCGTTACCCCGGTGGTAGGTGCCGTCGGGATTGGCCAGCGGATTGATGTAAATAGCCGTTTCGTCGACGAGATTGGTAAGCGACTGACTGGTACCGTAGCTACCGAGAAGCGTGTCGATAAGACGGAGCATCATCACGTAACCCGTCACCTCGTCGCCATGGATCGTCGAGGAATAGAAGAACTGAGGGCGATAGAGGTCCGCCGTCCGGTTCCCTTCGATATGGGCTGCCAGAATGAGGCGTCCCTGTACTGAGGTTCCGATGGTGTCGAGGGTGCAGATGTCCGGGTACTGCTGTGCCCACCGCTGCATCATGGCCACGTAGGTCTCATAAGTCGGATAGCGGTCCCACGAGGCCATCTCCTCCACTGTGGAGGCCATCGTTACCGCTTTGGCGTCGACGGTCTCTTCCTTCGGCGCAAAAGCATCGGGACGCAGCTTCAAGGGACCGCTCTGCGCCCACATACTGCCGGCTGCAGCCAGCAGCAGCACCATCATCAGTTCCTTTTTCATTTCTTCTGCTTCTTATCCTTCACCACAGGCTTGTCCGACACCACTTTTGTGTCACGCCCGATCTTCTTCATGGCAGCCTGCAACTTCTCCACATTGGTCTTCTTGGGGTCGTATGTGATGGTTACGGTCTGATGCTCGCGGTCGGTCTCAATCTTCACCACCCCCTTCTCAAAGCGCAGCTCACCTTTGATTTTATCCTCGCAACTCTGGCAGTGCATAATGGGGTCGGGCGTCAGCACCAGCTGCCGTAATTCCTTTCCTCCGACGACCATCAACAAGGCCGTCATAATCAATAACAATGTTTGTTTCATATCTTCAAATAATCTGTTTTATACTGTAAACTTTAAACTTTATTTACTTCATCCTCCAGAAATTCATACGTATTCCGACATACCCCATGATGCCCATCACAGGCCCCCACACCATTGTGGGGTCGAAGTGAATTGACGTAGGATTGGCAGCTTCCACCACCGGCACAGGCTGACGGTAGTTGGTCAGGTTCTCTCCACCCACATATAGGCTGAAGTGGCGGAAATCGCGCGTAAGTTGCAGGTTGAGCTGCGGGTAGGCCGGGAAAGTCTCGCCCCACGAAGGGCTCCCGTCGGCAGTGGAGTAGGCATTGGGCAGGCGCCCCGGACCGTTGAGCTGCAACGTGAGATCCACATGCCACAACGCCATCAAGGGCTCCCAGCTCACGGTGAGCAGCCCCTTGTAGCGGCTCTGCAGCGGCTTCTCCATCAGCACATCGCCGTAGGTGCAGCGCACATCGTTGTAGCGGAATGCAGCCATCACCTCCCATTCGTCGCTGAAAGCATAGGTGGCGTCCACCTGGAAGGTGTGCGAGAACGACCGACCGCTGAGGTTGGTGATATGCAGTACCGTGGGGTCGCTGTCGTAGTCAAGCACCGTCTGGTGCTGAAAGTCGGTGTAGTAATACTCTGCGTTGAGGGTTATCGTGCGGCCACCCACAGGAATGTAGAAAGCGGCGCTCATACCGCCGTTCCACGCCTCTTCCATCTCCAGCGGGTCAATCACCAGCGTGCGGCCCGAGGCCAGCAGGTAATGGTTCTCCGCCAGCGCATGAGGGGCTCGGTAGCCCTTGCCGGCCGATGCACGCAACGTCACCCAGTCGGCGGCCATCCACTTCAGGTGGAGCCTAGGGGTGACGTATGTACGGCCGTAGCGCGAGCTACGGTCAACCCTCAGACCGCCCATGGCCGTCAGTCGGTAGGAGGGTTTATAGGTGTACTGCACATAAGCTCCCGGCGTGATATCTTTGGTCTCCATCAGGTTGTACTCCGGTAGCAGGTTATAGTATTCCCATACCTGCTCGCCGCTCAGGCTCACACCCGTCGACAACTGGTGCGCCTCGCTGAAGTCGTGCTCCAGCATCAGCTGGCTGCTGAAGTGCTGCTGCCCTTCGCTGTAGTGCTTCCATCCCTGCGGACCCGTGCCAATCCACCCTTCGAGTCCTTGTGTGCCGGCAGTGCCCATGAACGCCAAGTTGGTATTGTGCTCCCGATTCAGCAGGTAGGCATGCTTCATATAGGCCTCCAGCGCGTCAGTCGAGAGGTCGACCCACGGCCGGTCTCCCATCACCTGGCTCATCACACCGCCCATGCGTTCCTCGTCAAGAAATCCGATGCCAGCATGCATGATATAGCGGCCGCGACGGTATTTCCAGCGGTTCTGCACATGCAGCTGCTCCACAGCGGGCATGTCGGCCCACCCGTCGCCATTCATGTCATGGTGCATCCAGTCCTTCTCATAATGTCCCAGCACTTCAGTGCATAAGTATTTGTTCAAGTGAATATTGCCTACAAGATTGCCCTCGCTCTTGGCACGACTGTCGCCATAGAGGTTGACGAGCAGCCCCTGCTCCTCGTCGGGTTTGAGGTATTCCACGTCTATCTGGCCCGTGATGCTCTGGGGGCCGTTCTTCACCGAGGCGGACCCCTTGCTCACCTGAATGCTGCGCATCCACGCCCCGGGCACACGTCCCAACAGGTAGGGCTGCACCACAGCTCCGGCCATCGGCAGACCTTCGCAGAGCATCTGCACATACTGGCCTCCGAGACCCAGCAGGCGAATCTGGCGGGCACCCACCGCCGCGTCGTTGTAGTTCACATCCACGGCAGGATTGGCCACAAAACTCTCTCCCAGGTTGCAGCAGGCGGCGCGGAACAGTTCGTCCTGCCCTATCTCACTCCCGTTGACGGCTCCGGCCATACGCTTCACGCCTTCCGATTTCGACTGTATCGTCACTTCTTCCAGAACAGCCCTACGCACGGTATCGCCCGTCTGCGCACAGAGTGAGCCGAAAACAAAAAAGAGAGTTGCGCTTATGAGTAGCTTTTTCATCGCTCCCATAAACGCAACCTGAGAATATTTATTGTGTACTATTCCTACAAAATGATGCCGAACTTGACGGGGAAGAGTTCCTGGCAGCCGTCCTTCAGCAGCGGCACCATAGCCGTCTGAACATAGAGGCCGATGGTCTTGTACTGCACGGCGGCACGCACGTCGAAGCTATAGGGGTTGAAATAACGGTTCACCGAGTAGTCTTTCTCCTTGTTGGTGCCGCCCATCACCTCCACTTTGCGGCGCAGGCCGGTGTTGTTGCCGCTCCAGTTGAGGCCCGGCAGAGCGGTGAGGCTGAAGTGCCACTTGTTGCGGTTGCCGAACTCGAACTTCAACGGCACCACCACGTGGCGCGTCTTCAGACGCGAAGTGGCTACGGCACTGCCAGCAGTGCCGGCGGCGAAAGTCATGGGGTTGGCTGCGGCGTCGAAGAAGACCTCGGGAGTGATGAAGTTGTAGCGGTCCCAGTCAAAGCCCAGACCGGCCTTGAAGGCAAAGCCACGCACGTTGATGACGGGGATGTTGATGGCTAGCTGTATGTTGTGGAAGTTGGTGTTAACAGCCGCAGCGCCGTCCACGCCGCTAAATCCGCTGCCCAGCTCGCTGCCCCAGTTATGCCAGCCGAAAGCCAGGTCCAGATCGGTCTTCCAGGGGTGGCGATTGCGCTTGGAGGTCTTCTTTTGCGTGGCATCCTTGGCTGTACGGGCAAAGTCGCCTGCATAATTACCGATACGGGCCATGGCTTTCACCGCATCGTCGGCCACCTCCTCACGCTCGTGCTGCAACACGCCGTCGATGGTGTAGCGGCCGCTGTTGATATAGGCAAAGTCACTGTTGGAGTATGAGTTATGCAGGGTATCACCCGCCGCCATGCGATGATTGAGGTCGGTGGCGGCATGGTCGATACTGCTGTAGTCGGAGGCACTCTGGTCGCCGCTGCCGTACTGTACACAATTGGTCGCGGAGAACCGGGAAAAGTCCTCACAACGAACCTTCAGCGTACGTGCACGGAGCGTGTCGCCCTCCTTGCCCGAGAAAGAGAACTTGGAATAATCCTCAGCATGGATGACCAGGCTGTCGAGCGGGGCGAAATCGCCATCGAAATTCAGACGGCTGAAGTCCTGCGTATTGAAGTTCATGTGGCGTCCAGGAGCGAGGTAGAGCGTCATCTCCAGGTCACCCTCGTCGATCACAAGGGTGCTGCCCTTCATCTTGCCCACCTGCTTGTTTTCTCCATCCACCTGCAGGCGAGTCTCCGGCCCCTGCTTGACAGTGAGCTGGGCATAGTCCTCGAGGCGTATCTCACGGACACGGTCGGGGACGGGTTGTGTGTACTGTGCGCTGGCGCTCAATGGCAGCGCGGCGGTGGCCATAAGGGCCAAAAGAACGGTGTGTTTCATAATGATATGCTTTTATTTTTAAATTCTACATTATACATTATACACTCTACATTTATTTATTTGATTCGTTATAGGCTAATACCATGTCGGCCATCATGCGGACACCCTCGGGCGTGCGCTCACGCAGGTTGTCGGTGTAGTCCAGCAGCTCCTCGCCCGTGGGCATGCGGCGTGCCAGACGGCGACCCAGGTAGGTGCCCTGCAGACGCTCTTTGATGGTCTCGTTGACGGCCAGCAGGCGCTGCTCGACAACGTTGCCGCTGTCGACGGTGAAGAGGTTGTCGACATAGACAAGCTGCTGACCCGGCGCCTCCATATCCACAGCAACAGGCTCTTCCGTAGGAACACGGCGTGCCGTATCCGCTGACGGCAATGACACCTCAGCAGCAGCCAACAACGGTTCCTCTGTAGGGACGCAGCGTGCCGCATCATCAAAAGGCTCATCGGTAATGTCGTTGTCCACGGATTGTTCGGCGGCAACAGAGAAGACCGCACTGCCGGATGTGGACACGGCATGCTGCGTCTCAACGGTAATCACCTCATGAACCGGCGACACCGTGTCGACCACCGTGGGGACATATTCCTTTGCGAGAGAACCCGGCATCTCGGTTGAGGCCACCTGCAACGGTTCTTCGGCAGGATTGGTCAGCCACAGTCCCAGCGGTACCGCCACCAGCGCCACCACGACGGCCGCGGCGCTCCAGCGCAGAACGGCAGGCCACAAGGGCTGCACACGTCCCGGAACGGCTGCAGCATAATGCACGCTCTCCTCACGTTCCAGCCGCGGCGCCTCGCCGTAGAGCTTCAGCTCCTCGGCGGCCTCGGGATGCCCCTCGAGCCACTGCTCCACAGCCGCGCGCTCGGTGGCCGTCAGGTCGCCGTCGGCATAGCGCACCAGCCAGAGTTCATAGTTATTATTATTGATTGATTCCATAGCCCAGTTTGATTAATTGTTTACGCATGGCCACACGGGCACGGAAGAGGTACACCTGCACACGGTCGGCGTTCAGGCTGAGGGTCTCCCCTATCTCGGCATAGCTGTAGCCCTCCACGTCGCGAAGCTGCAGTATGGCACGCTGCACCTCGGGCAGCACCGACAGCGCACGTTCGATGGCCTCGCGCAGGTCGAATCCCTCGTCGGGGGCTTGCGTCTCCTGCGAAGCCAACTCGGCGGCATGGTCGCGCTGCACAGCCTGGTGGCGGAACATCGACATCAGCCTCCGGTAGGTGGTGCTCAACAAGAAACCCTTGCCTCGCTCCAGCGCAACGCTCTCGTGTTGCTGCCAGAGGCTGGCAAGGGCATCCTGTACGGCATCCTCCGAGTCGGCCTTGGTGCCGCCGCAACGCACCGCAAAGCGCATGGCGTCGTCGGCCCAGAGGCGTACTGATGTGTTATATTCCTTCGCTGTCATTTGCCTTATAGTCGCGCGAAGGGGGTGAAATCTTACAGCCCAGTGAAAAAAATTTCAACTTTCAACTTTCCACTTTCAATTTTCCACTTTCAACTATTCATTCCACCCACCGGACATAGTCCGCTTTGCGGGGAGCTGCGGCCGAAGTCTGCTCCTTGGCGGGGTAGCCCAGGATGACGTGGTCGATGCCGACATAGCGGCCGTCGATGCCCAGCTCGCGCAGCAGAGCACGTCCTTCCTCGCTTTCAAACTCCTCTTTGGCGCGGTGCACCCAGCATGAAGCCACCCCGCAGGCGTGGGCGGCGTTGAGCAGATTGGTGATGACCGAGCAGCCGTCATACATGTGCGTCACCACCTCGGCGTCGGCCAGCACCAGCAGCACCACCGGGGCGCCGTAGAAGGGGTCGAAACCGTCGGGCAGCGGATGCATCTTGCTCATCACCTTGGCGTTCATCGCACTCAGTCGGTCGCGCACCTCGCGGTTGGTGACAGCCACGATGAGGGGGCTCTGCTTGCCGTGTCCCGTGGGGGCATAGGTGCCGGCTTCGCAGATGCGCTCCAGCACTTCGCGCGACGGCATGCGGTCGCTATAGGCGCGGCAGCTGCGCCGCGTCTTCATACACTCTAGGGCGTCCATACCTTATTGTTTAAGGGCGTTGAGAAGGGTGATGATGGCGGCCGCAGTGGTAGCGGTCTGCGAAATCTTGTCGGCCGTGACATTGCTCAATCCCACACTGCTCATCAGCTTGTCGACGAAGGAGCCGGCGTTGGCCGAGGTGATAAGGCCGGCCGAACTGGCGATAAGGCCCGAGGTGAAGGCTCTGCGGTAGGCGTCGTTGCCCTTGTTGTTCTGCAGTTCGGTGTAGGCGGTGGCCAGCGCGAGGGCGTTGGTGAGGTTGTTACCCACGGTGAGGTCCACCTTGCCGGTGCTCTTGTAGCTGCTGTAGAGGCCCTGCACGGCGGTGCCGCAGGCCTTGCCGGTGGCTTGGGCGGCGGTGTTGCTGCCGGCAGCCGACTGCATCATGCCGCACGAGGTCATAGCCAGCGCGGCGACACACATCAGAAGAAGTCCTAAACGTTTCATGTTGTGATTGTTTTATATTGTTAGTATTCGTTTTATCCGATTTGCAAAGATACTGAAAAAAAACACACCGTATACAACAAATATCAAACCACCTGTTTTTCAATACTTTTTACAGACGTTCGATTCACGTTCTTCTCGAATTCGAGTAGAACGTCTGTAGAACGCTTAGGGAACTCCTGTATAAAACATTAAGGAATAGCGGATTTTATTTTTTGCTCCGAAAAAGTTTTTTTGTATCTTTGCAAAATCAACCAAAGTCACTTACTCGAATGTAGACCACTGAACATCAATCTTTAAACCCAAGAAAGGAGGTGCGATTATGATAGAAAAAATCCAATATGGGCATATTACGTGGCTCGACATCACGAACCCCAGTGAAAAGGATTACACGATGTTGCTCGACGACTACCAGTTCCACCCCCTGGACATCGAGGACTGCCGAGGGACCACCCAACGGCCAAAGATTGACGAGTACGACGACTACTATTTCCTGATTCTCCATTTCCCCTATTTCGACCGCGACAACAAGACGGTGCGCATCCGCGAGGTGAAGCTCTTCTGGGGCAAAGACTACATCATCACCGTGGGCAAGGCCCATTGGGTGGTGAAGAAACTCTTCGACGAGATGAACGACGACCTGCAGGAAGGCGACGAGGAGACGCAGGAGATGATGGCCAGCAGCGACCAGCTGCTCTACCACATCCTCAACCGCCTCATGCTGGAGACCAACACGCTGGTGCAACGCATCGGCGCCGAGGTGGACCTTATCAACTACGACATCTTCAACCGCCGCGCACGAAGCATCATCGAGCAGATTTCGGTCACGCGGCGCAACATCATCCTGCTCAACACCACCTTCCGCGCCCAGCTGCGCGTGCTGCACATGTTCGAGAGCGGCGGCATCAAGGGATTCGTCGACCCCGAGGTGCTGGACATGGAAGACTACTGGGGCAATATCCTCGACCAGTACCAGAAGATGTACGACTCGATCGAGGACTACGGCGAATTGATCGAGGGCCTGTCGCAGACCTTCGACTCGTTGCTGACCAACCGCACGAACGAAATCATGCGGGTGCTGACCTACTTCTCCACCATCATGCTGCCCCTGACGGTGGTGACGGGCTTCTTCGGCATGAACGTTGAATTCCCCTTCACGCCCAACACCACAGCCTTCTGGATAATCCTCGGCGCACTGGCAATCCTCACCTCCGGGCTCATCATCTTCTTCCACCACCGCACCAAACAGTGAGTGAGACCGGATGCCGGCAGGCTGTTGATAGCTTGTTGAAATCTAAAGCCCCGCAGGCACCGCCGAGCGGGGTTTATTGTGTATCTTTGTGGGCTGAAAAAGAAGTGTAAAGATGTTCGATTTTAGTCATTTTCTCACTGATAGCTACGCTATTGCGCTGGCGGCATTGCTGCTGCTGTCCATGATATATTTGTGTCTGTACTATGGCCTGTACCACTTCCGTGTGGGCCGATACAGAGGTCGGAGGCCGGAGGCCGGAAACCAGAAAGCGGAGGTCGACCCGCTGCCGCCGGTGAGCGTGGTGCTCACCGCCCGCAACGACGCCGCCTGGCTCAAGGAGAACCTCGTATACCTCCTCGAGCAGGACTACCCCGACTTCGAGGTGGTGGTGGTCAACTACCTTTCGAGCGACGAGACCGAATTCGTGCTTAAGTTGCTGAAAGACTACTACCCCCACCTGAAGGTGGTGCCCTTCAAGGAGGACGTGAACCTCTTCCAGGGCAAGAAATACCCCCTCTCCATCGGCATCAAAAGCGCCAAGAACGACATACTGATGCTGGCCGACCCCGACTGCACGCCAAAGAACCTGCTGTGGCTGCGCGGCATGGTGCGCGGCTACCGCGTCCCCGCGGCGGGGGATAAAAACACTCAAACAATAAAACATTCAAGCAATCAAGCAATCCAGATAGTTCTCGGCTACTGCGGCGTAAAGCGGTCGAAGAGCCTGCTGGGCTGCCTGCAGCAGTACGACGCGCTGGCCTACGGCGCACAGTACCTCGGCGCCGCCCTGATGGGACACCCCTACACCGGCTCGGGACGCAACCTCAGCTATCGCCGCTCCTTCTTCTTCAGCCAAGGGGCCTTCATCCGCCACTACGACGTGGCCGACGGGAGCGACGACCTCTTCGTCTACCAGAACGCCAACCGCCGGAACACAGCCATCTGCATCGACAGCGACGCCTGCCTCTCGGTGGAACCCCGCAAACACTTCTACCAGTGGCACGACGAACGGCGCCACCGTGTGGGCACCCGCAACCGCCACCGGTTCATCGACCGGCTGCGCGAGAGTATGCCGGGGTGGACAAGCCTGCTCTTCTACGCAGCCGCCGTGCTGCTGATCCTGTGCGGCACCTTGCCCTGGGTCGTCGTGGCCGCCGCCGTAGCCATAAAATGGGCCTGGCAGATCGTCTGCTTCTCCCGTCTCACCAAGCGTTTCGAAGGTGGCTACGTGCACCTCGCCGCACCCTTCTTTGAAATTTATTTTGCCATCGCAAATACTATATTAATACTTTTGCCGTTATCAAGCAATAGGAAATTTAAAAAGTAGAAGTCACTGAGTCACTGAGTTGAAAAGTCAAAAAGTCGAAAAGTCGAAGAGTCGAAAAGTCGAAAAGTCAAAAGGTCGAAAAGTCAAAGAGTCGAATAGCACTTAACACTCAACACTTAACACTTACCACTCAACACTCAACACTTAACACTTAACACTCAACACTTAACACTCAACACTTACCACTTAACACTTAACACTCAACACTTAACACTTAACACTTACCACTTAACACTTAACACTCAACACTTAACACTTAACACTTACCACTCAACACTTAACACTTAACACTCAACACTTACCACTCAAAACTTACCACTTAACACTTAACACTTATTCGTGGAACCATCTGCGACAGCAATACCGGAACGCCTGCAACACGACTACCAGCTCGTGTGCGACGCACGCGACAAAGGAAGCCACAAGGCCTATGCCGACCTTATGGCCGCCTACCGTGAGCCGCTGTACCTGCTGTTGCTCCGCATGACACGCAACACCACCACCGCTGCCGACCTCACCATCGAGACCTTCGGGAAGGCCTTCATGCAGCTGCACCGCTACGCCCCCACCTCCACCTTCAGCGCCTGGCTCTACAGTATCGGCGTGCACCTGTACATCGACCAGCTACGCCGCAAACGTGTCGACACCGTGCCCCTGAGCGCCACAGAGCACACCCCCGACGGCGAATACATCGAATACCAGATACCCTCCAACCAGCCCAATCCCGAAGAGAGCCTCATCCGCATGCAGCGCGACGAGGCGCTGAAGACCATCGTCGACGGACTGAAGGAACCCTACCGCCAGATAGTGCGCCTGCGCTACTACGACGACCTCAGCTACGAGGAGATTGCCTCGAAGCTCAACATACCCCTCGGCACAGTCAAGATACGCCTCTCGCGGGCGAAAGACCTGCTTGCCGCCATCGTGAAAAAGAAAGGAGTGGAGTTGTGAAACGGATAGTCCTCATAGCCACCCTCCTCATTGCCGCCTCGGCCACCGCCAGTGCCGACGACGGCAAGCCTCCCAGTACCGGGCTCTCCTTCTTCGCCAACGCCGGCGCCTTCTGGGCCAGCAACAACAACGCCAACTTCTACAGCGGCCGACCGGACAACCCCAACACCATCGACCGCGTGCTCCACAGCAACTTCTTTGGCCAGCAGATATGGCAGCATCTGGTCAACCAGGGAGCCATATCCCCCTCGTCCATCGGCAGCTACTCCAACCTGCAGGTGGTCGAATACCCCGACATGTATTACCGTATCAGCTACCAGATAGGCCTCGGGCTCCGCTACGACTATGCCTCGGGCTTCGGATGGCTGCTGCGTTTCGACCTCGCCCGCCTCAACGCCATCGGCGCCTTCAACCTCAGCAGCGACAACGGCACCGGCGTCCTCGGCAGCGACCCCTACATCCGATGCGGCATCCTGGGCAACGAAGAGCGCATCCACATCGACCTCGCCCTCAGCAAGACCGCCCCCCTCAGCGACGCACTCGACCTGGAACTCAACCTCGGCGTCTCGCTCATCAACACCAAGGTGAAGGACAACCTCATAGAAGTGGGTGGCGGCACCTGGTCGATACTCGACGTGTGGGACGGCCAGTCGCCCGACTACGGCGTGGGCAGCTACGAATACATCAACCAGGGCGGCATCGGCTACGGCGTCTTCATGAGCGCCCTGGTCAGCTACTCCCTGCCCGGTATGGGCGCCATCAAGGCCGGCTACACCTGCTACCAGGCCAAGACCGTCCTCCACGGAGGCACGGCGGCCGACGGCTCCGCCGACCCCTACACCGCCTGGGGCTGGCAGCACATGCTCGGAATCAGATTTGAAATGAATAACTTTAGTTTTATAAAATGATCACCTTTACCAATTTGGCAGACAGCGACCATTCGCACTTTGCACAAGAACTGTTCGAAGAGGCGTTCCCCGAACAGGAACGCCCCCCCTTCTCTATTCTCCGGCAGCGTGATGCCGGCAAATTCCATTTCCTCGTGGCCGAAAACGGCGACGACCCGGTGGGCATTCTCACCTACTGGACCTTCGACGAACTGGTCTACGTAGAACACTTCGCCATCGCCGAAGAGCTCCGCAACCAGGGCCTCGGCAAGGCCGTGTTCCTCAACTTCCTCTCGCAGCAGACCGAGCAGGTCGTGCTCGAAGTGGAGCTCCCCAACACCGAAGAGGCCGACCACCGCGTCGAATTCTACGCCTCCATGGGCTTCTTCCACAACCCACAGCCCTACGTGCAGCCCTCCTACCACAACGACGGCCGCACCGTACCCATGATCATCATGTCGAAATACGAGCTCGACGACGACGAATTTGAGGAAATCCGCACCCTCCTCTACCGCGAAGTGTACGGTGTAGAGGCCTGAGAGGGACAAAAATTTTCCCTCATTTCCATTCTAGCAATCAACACATTGCGGAAGCATGGAAAAAATATTTGAAAAAAAATTTGGTCAGTATCTAAAAAGTTAGTACTTTTGCACCCGTTTTCGAGGAAGAGAGCTTCCGAAAAGCAAGTCGGCTCCTTAGCTCAACTGAATAGAGCATCTGACTACGGATCAGAAGGTTGCAGGTTTGAATCCTGCAGGAGTCACCAAAGGGAACCCAATAAGGTTCCCTTTTTTCGTTTCCACTCTTCGACCTTGCTCCATTTGTATAAGAACATACCTATGCGCTCCTTACCCGCTCCTTATTCTCTCCTACCTTTCTCCCACCTTTCTCTAGGGGTTTCACGGAACGAACCAGGAGAGAACCAGGAGAGAACCAGGAGAGAGTATAGAGCAGGCAGGGAACAGACCTGGAGCGGATCAGGAACAGACCTAGAACGACCCTAGAGCAGACCTAATGAGCGGGTAGCTGGTAGCAATTTTAAAGTGGGTAGTGGATAGTGGGTAGCAGGTAGGA
>JAEEGG010005795.1_pt1 | contig 29161 bp, 23 predicted proteins | sample 9134161 | NCBI WGS metagenome assembly JAEEGG01 (sample SAMN16246543, study PRJNA631951) | gut metagenome | biome: gut microbiome; feature: rumen; material: CR-attached | host: Bos | place: Iran: Karaj | collected 2018-10 | reverse complement strand
TCTTTCTAAGGCGCTTCAGGATGGGCTTGAACCAACGACCCCCTGATTAACAGTCAGGTGCTCTAACCAACTGAGCTACTGAAGCAGGTTTTGCTGTTAAGCGGGTGCAAAGATACGATGTTTTTCTGAAACTCGCAAACTTTTTTGGAAAAAAATTCATGGGAAAGGTATTTTTTTGTAACTTTGCAGCGTTTAATTAATGAAAAAGTAAAGAATGAGGCGTATTTTTCTCTCTCTCATAGCTGTGCTGATGGCAGTGGGCTGTCAGGCACAGGAAGTGAAGAATCATAATCTTGAGGTGGCAAAGAATCTCGAAATTTTCAATGCTATCTATAAGAATCTTGACTTGATGTATGTTGATACATTGGATGCCAGTGAACTGATAGGTACAGGTATCAATGCAATGTTGCGTTCGCTCGACCCCTATACGGAGTATTATCCAGAGGAGAAGCAGAAGGATCTGAAGTTGCTGATGACGGGCAAGTATGCCGGTATCGGTGCACTAGTCAGATATCACCAGAAGTTGAAGCGTGTGGTGATAGAGGAACCTTATGCTGGTATGCCTTCCGCTGAGGTTGGACTGAAGAAGGGCGACATTATCCTGCAGATAGACGACACGCTGATGACTGACAAGACGGTCTCGTATGTGAGTGAACATCTGCGTGGTGATGCCGGCACAACATTCGTGCTGAAGATAGAACGTCCGTCGACGGGCAAGAAGATGACTTTTAAGATTACGCGAAAGAGTATCAAGATGCCTGAGATTCCTTATTATGGTATGCGTCCCAACGGTGTGGGCTATATCAATCTGAACACCTTTACTGGTGAACCTTCGAAGCCCATGCGCCGTGCCTTCCTTGACTTGAAGAAGCAGGGTGCCCAGAAACTGATTCTTGATCTACGTGGTAATGGCGGCGGTGCACTGGCAGAGTGTGTGGATATTGCCAATATGTGGATTCCGAAGGGTGTGACACTAGTGGAGACTAAGGGTAAGATTCGTCGTGCCAATTCACAATACACGACACGCCTGGAGCCTATCGATACGGTGATGCCGCTGGTGATTCTTGTTAACGATGAGACGGCGTCTGCCAGTGAGATTGTGAGCGGTTCGGTGCAGGATTTGGACAGGGGTATTATAATAGGTACGCGTACCTACGGTAAGGGTCTTGTGCAGATTCCTAACGTGGAGGTGCCTTATAACGGTAACTTGAAACTGACCACCTCGAAATACTTCATCCCCAGCGGCCGTTGCATCCAGGCAATCAACTATAAGCATGGTGGAGGCGGATACAAAGAGCATGTGCCTGATTCGCTGACGCATGTGTTCTATACCAAGAATGGACGCGAGGTGAGAGACGGTGGAGGTATCATGCCTGATATCGTGGTGAAACCCGACACGCTGGCGAACATCACACTCTATCTGGACCGACTTGACTCTACGGAAACAGTGCTCGACTATGTAGTGGATTATATTGCCAAACACCCCACTATAGCTGCCCCGAAAGACTTCCATCTGACTGATGCAGACTATGAGGACTTCAAGCAGCGGGTGGTAAAGGCAGGTTTTACCTATGACCAAGTGAGCAAGAAACAATATGAGGAACTGGTGAAGGTGGCTAAGTTTGAAGGCTATTACGATGAGGCCAAATCGGAGTTTGAGGCGCTGAAGGCAAAGATAGACCACCATGACATCAGGCGCGACTTAGACTTGCACCGGCAGGAGATACAGCACATGCTGGAACAGGACATCATATCGGCTTACTATTATCAGGCTGGTCAGTTGGAAGCTGCATTGCAGTATGACAAGACGCTGAAAGAGGCCGAGCGTGTTCTGAACACACCAGGCGAATATGAGCGTGTGTTGAAAGGTGAAAAAGTGAAATAATTGACGATTTATTTGCAGGATTGCGAAAAAATGCGTAATTTTGCAGGCGTTCAGAGGAATGAGGGGCTTGAGCAAGCCTCTCATTCTTATTTTTAATACCAAATAAGGTGTATGATCAATAAGGAAACAGTAAAAACAGCGGTAGAGGAATGGCTCTCTCAAAATGAGTATTTCTTAGTGGATGTCGAGATGATGCCCGAAGGCCGCATTGTGATTGAAATCGACCATGCCGACGGGGTGTGGATTGAGGATTGTGCAGAACTGAGTCGTTTCTTGCAGGAGAAACTTGGCGAAGAGTTGGGCGAATACGAACTGGAAGTCGGTTCGGCAGGTATCGGCCAGCCATTCAAGGTGGTACAGCAGTATCGCAACCATGTGGGCAAGGATGTCGAGGTGATGACATTGGACGGCAAGAAGCATCAGGGTGTGCTGAAAGCTGTCAGCGACGACGGGCAGTCATTCGACGTGACCGTAAAGGAAAAACAAAAGCAGGAAGGCAAGAAGCGCCCTGTATTGGTAGAGGTTGATAAGACATTCGCCATGGACAGTGTGAAATATACCAAGTATCTGCTGATGTTCAAGTAAAGATGAAAAGATAAAAAGTAAAAATAAAAATAAGATTAATGGCTACAAAGAAAGATGCGAAAGGCCCCTCTATGATAGAGACCTTTCAAGAGTTTAAGGAGACCAAGAACATCGACCGTACTACATTGGTAAGTGTGCTTGAAGAGAGTTTTCGTAATGTGATTGCCAAGATTTTCGGCTCTGACGAGAACTTTGACGTGATTGTTAACCCTGACAAGGGTGACTTTGAGATTCATCGTAACCGTATTGTTGTGGCTGACGGTGAGGTGCAGGATGAGAACAAAGAGATTTCCCTGAGCGAGGCCCAGAAGATAGAGCCCGACTATGAGGTGGGTGAAGAGGTTTCGGAAGAAGTTGACTTTCAGAAGTTCGGCCGTCGTGCCATTCTGAACCTGCGTCAGACACTGGCCAGCAAGATTCTGGAACTGGAGCACGACTCACTTTATAATAAGTATAAGGATAAGGTGGGCCAGGTTGTCAGCGGTGAGGTTTACCAGATGTGGAAGCGCGAAGTGCTGCTGATTGACGACGAGGGTAATGAACTGCACTTGCCCAAGCAGGAGCAGATTCCCAACGATAATTACCACAAGGGTGAGACCATCCGTGCCATTGTGAAGGAAGTGCAGAACGAGAACAACAATCCACGCATTCTGCTTTCGCGTACAAGTCCACTGTTCCTGGAGCGTCTGCTGGAGGCTGAGGTACCTGAAATTAACGACGGTCTGATTACTATCCGTCGCGTGGCCCGTATGCCGGGTGAGCGTGCCAAGGTGGCTGTAGAGAGTTACGATGACCGCATTGACCCAGTAGGAGCCTGTGTGGGTGTGAAGGGTAGTCGTGTGCACGGTATTGTCCGTGAGCTCGGCAACGAGAACATTGACGTCATCAATTTCTCGAACAACACTCAGCTCTTCATTCAGCGTGCACTGAGTCCTGCCAAGGTTAATAGAATCGTGTTGAACCCCGAAGAGCATAAGGCAGAAGTCTATCTGAACCCAGAGGAGGTCAGTCTGGCTATCGGTAAGGGCGGTTTGAATATCAAACTGGCTTCTATGCTGACAGAGTTTACTATCGATGTGTTCCGTGACGTTACAGAAGCAGAGGAGGATGAGGATATCTACCTCGACGAGTTCTCTGATGAAATCGATCAGTGGATTATCGACTCTATCAAGGTCATCGGTCTCGACACTGCTAAGGCTGTGCTGAATGCTCCACGTGAGATGCTTATTGAGAAGGCTGACCTGGAGGAAGAAACGGTTGACCATCTGTTGGAAGTGCTCCGTGCTGAGTTTGAATAACGTTTAGAGTTTAGAGTTTAAAGTTTAGAGTTAATGGGAGTAAGATTAAATAAAGTATTATCAGAACTGAATATAGGGCTTCAAACGGCGGTTGACTTCCTGAAGAATAAGAAGGAGCTTGGCGAGGTGAAGGAAGAGATGACGTCCAACACGAAAATCTCTGACGAACAATACCAGGCTTTGGTTGACGAGTTCAGTGGTGATAAAGCCGTGAAGACTCAGGCCGACAAGATATTCGTTAAGAAAGTCAAAGAGAAGAAAGTGGAGAAAGCTGAGAAAGCAGAGAAGGTGGAGAAAAAAATTACGCTCACCGAGGAACTGATGGATCAGCGCCCACAGTTTAAGCCTGTAGGAAAGATAGACCTTGACAGTATAGGTAAGAAATCTGTTGCTAAGGAAGAGCCAAAGGCTGAGCCGGAGACCACTGCCGAGAGTCCTGTAAAAGAGCCTGAAGTAGAAATCAAGGAGGAGAACGTTGTGGAGCCTGCTGTTCCAGAAACGCCTCAGGTTGAACAGTCCGAGCCAGGAGAGGAAGACGAAGAAACAACTGCCGATGCAGGTGCCGCTTCGGGTGTAAAAGTGATTGGTAAAATCGACCTGTCATCTATCAATCAGAGCACTCGTCCGAAGAAGAAATCAAAGGAGGAGCGTCGCAAGGAGCGTGAGGAGAAGGCAGCAGCCCAGCATCAGGCTAACGGTGAGCGCAAGAAACGTGAGCGTATCCGTAGCGGAAAGGTGGATATTGAAGCTGCAGCTAATCAGGCCAACCAGCAACAAGGCAAGAAAAACAAGAACAAAGGTGGTAACCAGAACTTCAATGACGGCCAGCAACAAGGTGGCGGTAAGAAGAACAAGAAAAACCGTCCTGTCAAGCCTTTGGAGGTTGACGATGAGGCAGTAGCCCGTCAGGTAAAGGAGACACTGGCCCGTCTGACTTCTAAGAATCAGAATAAGAAAGGTGCCAAATACCGTCGTGAGAAGCGTGATGCCGTTCAGGAGCGCTTGAGCGAGGAGATGGCAGCAGAGGCAGCAGAGAGCAAAGTGCTGAAACTGACAGAGTTTGTGACTGTCAGCGAGTTGGCTACCATGATGAATGTCGGTGTCAATCAAGTCATCGGTACCTGTATGTCCATCGGTATCATGGTAAGTATCAACCAGCGTCTGGATGCCGAGACCATCAATATCGTTGCTGAGGAGTTCGGTTTCACTACCGAGTATGTGAGTGCCGAGGTGCAGAATGCCATTACGGAGGAGGCTGACGACGAGAACGACCTCATCAGCCGCGCTCCTATCGTAACGGTGATGGGTCACGTAGACCATGGTAAGACTTCGTTGCTTGACCATATCCGTAATACCAACGTGATTGCCGGTGAGGCAGGTGGTATCACGCAGCACATTGGTGCCTATAATGTGAAACTGAAGGATGGCCGACGCATCACCTTCCTTGATACTCCAGGTCACGAGGCCTTTACAGCTATGCGTGCCCGTGGTGCCCAGGTAACGGATATTGCCATTATCATTGTTGCTGCCGACGACTCGGTGATGCCTACCACGAAGGAGGCAATCGCCCATGCTCAGGCTGCCAATGTGCCAATGGTGTTTGCCATCAACAAGATTGATAAGCCGGGGGCTAACCCGGATAAGATACGTGAGGACTTGGCCAACATGAACCTGCTGGTAGAAGAGTGGGGAGGTAAGTATCAGTGTCAGGAGATTTCTGCCAAGAAAGGTATGGGCGTTGATGAACTGTTGGAGAAGGTACTCCTTGAAGCAGAGATGCTCGACCTGAAAGCTAATCCGAACCGTAAGGCAACAGGTAGTATCATTGAGTCCAGTCTTGACAAAGGACGCGGCTATGTGAGCACTGTTCTGGTGTCGAATGGTACGTTGCGTGTCGGTGATGTTGTAATTGCCGGAACAGCATGGGGTAAGGTAAAGGCTATGTTCAATGAGCGTAACCAGCGCATTGAAAAAGCAGGTCCTGCCGAACCAGCCATTATCCTCGGTTTGAACGGAGCTCCTACTGCCGGTGATTCCTTCCATGTGATGGAAACGGAACAGGAGGCTCGCGAGATAGCCAACAAGCGTACCCAGTTGCAGCGTGAGCAGAGCCTGCGTACAACGAAGACTGTAGGACTTGACGAGATCTCTCATCGTATTGCCCTTGGTGAGTTCCATGAATTGAACATCATTGTGAAAGGTGATACCGACGGTTCTATCGAAGCATTGAGTGATTCGTTCATCAAGCTCTCTACTGAGAAGGTTCAGGTGAACGTCATTGCCAAGGCCGTGGGTCAGATTTCGGAGAATGATGTTATGCTGGCGTCGGCTTCGGATGCTATTATCGTAGGCTTCCAGGTGCGTCCTTCTGCTGATGCCCGTCGTGCTGCAGAGCGTGAGGGCGTTGAGATCAATACCTACAGTATCATCTATGATGCCATCGATGAGGTGAAGTCAACGATGGAGGGTATGCTCGACAAGGTGAAGAAGGAGGTAGTCACTGGTGAGATAGAGGTGAAACAAGTCTTCAAGATTTCGAAGGTTGGAACTGTTGCCGGTGGTCTGGTTACTGATGGTAAGGTACACTCGAAGGATAAAGCCCGTGTGGTTCGCGACGGTATCGTGATTCACACCGCTGCTATTGATGCCTTGAAACGCTACAAGGATGATGCCAAGGAAGTGGCAACAGGTCTGGAGTGTGGTATCTCATTGGTGAACTTCAACGATATCCAGGTAGGCGACATCATTGAAACCTTCATGGAAATTGAAGTAGAACAGAAACTTTAAAGTGAAAAGTGAAGAGTGAAAAGTGAAGAAATTACTTCCGCTCAGAATGTAAGCAATGAGTATGTCCGTCAGGTGGCTGAACAGAAATATGAGTTCGGCTTCACGACGGATGTACATACTGAAATCATAGAGAAAGGGCTGAACGAAGATGTCGTTCGGCTCATCTCTGCTAAGAAAGGCGAGCCCGAATGGATGCTTGACTTTCGTCTGAAGGCTTTCCGCTATTGGGAGCAGCAGCAGGAACCTAAGTGGGGACATGTGCATGTGCCCTCTATCGACTATCAGGCTATCAGTTACTATGCCGATCCGATGGCGAAGAAACCTGCCGGCGATGGTAAGATCGACCCAGAGCTTGAGAAAACTTTCGATAAACTTGGCATACCTTTGGAGGAGCGTCTGGCACTGAGTGGTAATGTGGCAGTGGATGCTATCATGGACTCGGTATCGGTGAAGACGACCTTTAAGGAAAAATTAGCTGAGTTGGGCGTCATCTTCTGTTCGATAGGTGATGCTATTAAGCAGCATCCAGAACTGGTGCGTGAATACCTTGGAACTGTGGTGCCCTATCGTGACAATTTCTTTGCCGCTCTTAACAGTGCTGTTTTCAGTGATGGCAGTTTTGTGTATATCCCAAAGGGTGTGCGCTGTCCGATGGAGTTGAGTTCGTATTTCCGTATCAATGCAAGGAATACCGGTCAGTTTGAGCGAACACTGATCATCGCCGATGATGATGCCTATGTCTCATATTTGGAGGGATGTACGGCTCCAATGCGAGACGAGAACCAGTTGCACGCAGCTATTGTTGAGATTATCGTAAAAGACCGTGCCGAAGTGAAATATTCCACTGTTCAGAACTGGTATCCTGGTGATGAACATGGAAGGGGTGGTGTGTTGAATCTCGTGACCAAGCGCGGCGACTTGCGGGGTGTTGACTCAAAACTCTCTTGGACTCAGGTTGAGACGGGTAGTGCCATTACTTGGAAATACCCCTCCTGCATATTAAGAGGTGACAACTCTCAGGCAGAGTTCTATTCCGTGGCGGTCACTAATAATTATCAAGAGGCTGATACAGGAACGAAGATGATTCACATGGGCAAGAATACCAAGTCGACCATTATCTCGAAAGGTATCTCGGCAGGTCATTCGCAGAACTCTTATCGCGGTCTTGTCCGTGCTACCTCAAATGCCGACAATGCACGTAACTACAGTTCATGCGACTCGTTGCTATTGGGGTCGGAGTGTGGTGCTCATACATTTCCCTATATGGACATCCACAATGATACGGCTATCGTAGAGCATGAAGCAACGACTTCGAAGATTTCGGAAGACCAGCTCTTCTATTGTAACCAGCGTGGCATTCCCACTGAGCAAGCCGTAGGACTCATTGTCAACGGCTATGCCAAGGAGGTTCTCAATAAGTTGCCCATGGAGTTTGCTGTTGAGGCTCGTAAGCTATTATCAGTATCATTAGAAGGAACAGTAGGATAAAATATGTTAGAAGTAAAGAATTTACACGCCAAGATAGGCGATAAAGAAATATTGCGAGGTATCAATCTCACGATTAAGGATGGTGAGACGCATGCCATTATGGGACCTAACGGTTCGGGAAAGTCGACCCTTAGTGCTGTTCTTGTAGGTAATCCGCTTTACGAGGTGACAGAAGGTGAGGCTTGGTTTAATGGTAAGAACCTGCTGGAAATGAAACCCGAAGACCGCGCCCACGAAGGACTCTTCCTGTCGTTCCAGTATCCTGTGGAAATTCCTGGCGTCTCTATGACCAATTTCATGAAGGCTGCTATCAATGAGAAACGTAAGTATCAGGGACAGCCGGAACTGAAGGCTAGCGATTTCATTAAACTGATGCGAGAGAAACAGAAAATCGTGGAACTGGACAATAAGTTGGCCAATCGCTCGGTAAACGAGGGGTTCAGTGGTGGTGAAAAGAAGCGCAACGAAATTTTCCAGATGGCTATGTTGGAACCCAAACTGAGCATTCTCGACGAGACAGACTCAGGTCTTGACGTGGATGCTATGCGTATTGTGGCAGAGGGTGTCAATAAATTGCGTACACCGGAAACCTCATGTATCGTCATTACCCACTACGACCGTTTGTTGGAAATGATACGTCCTGATGTGGTACATGTTTTGTATAAAGGACAAATAGTTAAGACGGCAGGTCCTGAGTTGGCCAAGGAGATACAGGAACGTGGTTACGACTGGATAAAAGCAGAAGTCAATGGGTAGTGAACAGCAGTACATAGAGCTTTTTCAGCAGACGCGTGGTATGATTTGCCAGCATTCGTCCGAGGTGATGAATGCTGTAAGGGATGCAGCCTTTGAGAAATTCCATGCCATGGGGTTCCCCAGTCGGAAAGAGGAGCGCTATAAGTATACGGATATGAAGGCACTTTTTGCTCCTGACTATGGGTTGAACCTAAACCGTTTGGAGATACCTGTCAATCCGTATGATGCATTCCGTTGTGACGTGCCTAATCTATCGACCATGCTCTATTTTGTTATCAACGATGCGTTTTATACAAAAGCGCTGCCAAAAGGAAATTTGCCTAATGGCGTTGTCGTTGGTTCACTGAGGGAGTTTGCCTCGTCAGATTACTATAACCGTCTGGCTTCCAAGGATGATGATGCTGTCACCAGTCTTAATACGATGCTGGCACAGGACGGTCTCTATGTCTATGTGCCCAAGGGTGTGGTTATGGATCGCGCCATTCAGGTCATCAATATCCTCCGATCGGATGTGGATTTGATGGTAAATCGTCGGGTGATGATTATTCTTGAGGAAGGGGCAGAAGCCAAATTCTTGTTCTGCGACCATGCGATGGACGACCGTCGTTTCCTGACCACACAGGTCATTGAGGCCTTTGTAGGCAGAAATGCAAAACTTGACCTGTATTGCTTGGAAGAGACTCATGCCAAGAATGTCCGCATCAGCAATGTCTATATTGAGCAGCAAGCCGACAGCAGGGTAAACCACAACGTCATTACTTTGCACAATGGCGTGACACGCAATAAGTTGAACCTAGACCTGACAGGCGAGGGATCTGAATGTTCATGCAACGGTTGTGTGATAGCAGATAAGAATCAACATGTGGACAATAATACGTTGATAACTCATCACGTTCCTCACTGCACCAGTAAGGAACTATATAAATATGTGTTGGACGACGAGGCTACAGGTGCCTTTGCTGGTCGTGTACTGGTGAAGAAGGATGCCCAAAAGACCACGTCGCAGATGACCAACCAGAACCTCTGCTCAACAAAGAAGGCTCGTATGTATACCCAGCCCATGCTGGAGATTTATGCCGACGACGTGAAATGTGCACATGGTTCAACGGTAGGCCAGCTTAACGATGCAGCATTGTTTTATATGCAGCAACGTGGAATCTCTCGGAAAGAAGCTCAATTGCTCTTGCAATTTGCATTTATCAATGAGGTGATTGACCAGATGGAATTAGAACCCCTTCGTGACCGCCTGCACTATTTGGTGGAGAAGCGTTTCCGTGGGGAACTGAACAAATGCGAGGGCTGTAAATTGTGTAAGTAAATTTTAGTGTGATTGTTATGCAGAAGCGTAGTGTTTCTCGTTTTGTGGTTTTAGTGTTGTTGGTGTCAGCAGTACTGGCAGCATGCAATAGGATGAGGAAAGTGACCCAACCAAAGATGGCCCGTGCTGATAGTGTAATCTTCGACGTGGGCGTGACAAAGGACTATGAGCGAATGAGAGCATTGTCGGATAGCTTTGAGCTGACAAAGGACATCTCGGCGCTTGATGCTAACCGCTGGCGTGGTGTGTCGTACTATAGACAGGGGCAGTATAGATTGGCCGAAATATACTATCGACGTGCTATTGGCAACGAAATTCGCTCGCAGCAGGATTTGGTGAGCTATATCAAGGTGGCTCGCCGCCTGTCGGAGTTACTGCTGGTAAAAGGCGACTTTGAGGGTGCATTGCGTATCGCAATACCCGCTGTGGCAAAGATGGACGAACAGGGCGTCGGTTCCGATATCGACTATGCCATTCTGCTGAACAATATCGGTTGCTGCCAGTTGAATCTCGGACGCGATGAAGAGGCTAACAAAAGCTTCCTCACTGCTCGTGGTCATTATGAAAATAGATGGAAGACAGACTCCACCAGTCGTGGATTCCAAGAGGCTGTTGTAGGAACAGTATATACTAGTATGGCTTATATCAATATGCGACGCTATTCGGAAGCGGTATATTGGATTGACCGTACGGAGATGTTGCTCAACAAATATCGTCAGTGTCCGGATGCTCGTTCGGAGTATTTTGACGAGTATCAGGGACGTATCGAGATTATGCGTGCGGTAGCTATGCAGGGTCTCGATAAACCAAAAGAGGCCCGAGAGGCCTATCAGGCTTTCCTGAAAACCAACTATTCGAAGACGGGAGGTGGACGCATCAATGCCAACGATTATCTGGTGGCAGCCAAACGCTATGCTGAGGCCGCCGACAACTATCGTGATTTGGACAAGACAATGAGTGAGTGGGGCATGGAACCTTCGCTCGACAATATACAGTTATATATGTTGCCGAAGTTCAGAGCTAATGATATGGCTGGACGGCGCGACTCTGCGCGTGTGATAGCTGAGCGTATCTTCGAGTTGCTCGATACAGCCATCATCAGTCAGAAGAATAGTGCCACAGCAGAATTAGCTACTATATACGATACGCAAGGTAAGGAAGCAGAGATAGCCCGCCAACAGGCCGACTTGAGCAAACAGCGACTGATAAGTACGGGTGTGGCTCTGGTGCTGGTGATAGTCTTCTTCATCGTCTATACACTGCACCGTCGCAGAGCCACTCATCGTCTGGCTGCTGCTCATAACAAACTGGAGGAGGCTCACCAGAAGCTGAAAGTGGCTTACGATAAGTTGGAAGAAACCACAGCAGCCAAAGAGCGTATAGAAAGTGAACTGCGAATTGCCCGTAACATACAGCAATCTATTGTGCCCAGTGTATTCCCAGAATATCAAGGACTTGATATTTATGCCTATATGATGCCTGCCAAGGAGGTAGGTGGCGACTTGTATGACTATCTTTTGGACGACGACCATATCTATGTTTGTCTGGGTGATGTGTCAGGCAAGGGTGTGCCTGCTTCGCTCTTTATGGCACAGGCTGCTCGTTTGGTTCGTGCGATGGCTAAGCAGCACATGATGCCAGCCGATATAGCCACCCGCCTCAACGACGAACTTTGTGAGGGCAACGAAAATGGTATGTTTGTTACCATGTTCCTGGCATTGATTGACTTGAAGACAGGTTCAATGAATTTCTGTAATGCAGGTCATAATCCTCCTGTTTTGGGCGATAAGTTCATGGAGATAGAAACCAATGCTCCTATCGGTCTGTGGCCCGGATTGGAGTTCGTGGGTGAATCCGTAGATAATATCGAGGGCAAGTCATTGTTCCTTTATAGTGATGGACTTAATGAAGCTGAAGATAAGGAACAGGTACAGTTTGGTGACGATCACCTGCTTGCTATTTTGAAAGAGATGCATTTTGACAATGCCCGTCAGGTCATTGAGTATATGCGTGATGCCGTTGAGAAACATCGTAAGGGGGCATTACCTAATGACGACCTGACGATGATGGAGTTGAAATTCAACAAAAATGACGAATGAGCGGATATAATATAAATAAGGTGCGCAACGATTTCCCCATCTTGTCAAGGGAAGTTTATGGGAAACCGTTGGTTTATTTGGATAATGCAGCGACGACACAGAAACCGCTATGTGTGCTGGATGCTATGCGTGAGGAATATCTGAACGTGAATGCCAACGTGCATCGTGGAGTTCATTATCTCTCTCAGCAAGCAACAGACTTGCATGAGGCGGCCCGTGAAAAGGTTCGCCAGTTTGTCAATGCTACAAAATCTGAGGAAATAGTCTTTACCCGTGGTACGACGGAAGCTATCAATCTGGTAGCCAGTTCGTTCTGTGAATCTCAGATGCAAGAGGGTGACGAGGTTTTAGTAACTGAAATGGAACACCACTCCAACATTGTCAGTTGGCAGTTGCAAGCGACGAAACGGGGCATTCTGGTGAGGCATGTCCCCATAACTGATGATGGCAAATTATGCATTGACCAGTTGGAAAAGTTAATCACTCCTCGTACCAAAATAATCAGTGTTGCTCATGTCAGCAATGTGTTGGGGACCGTGAACCCTGTGGAGCAGATTATCCGAATCGCCCACTCGCATCATATCCCTGTCTTGGTGGATGGTGCTCAAAGTGCGCCACACTTCCAAGTGGATGTGCAGGCTATGGATTGTGACTTCTTTGCCTTTAGCGGTCATAAGATGTATGGTCCCACGGGTATTGGTGTCCTATATGGTAAAGAGGAATGGTTGGAGAAACTGCCCCCATACCAGGGAGGTGGTGAGATGATAGATAAGGTGACGTGGGAGAAGACGACCTTTGAGCGATTACCATTCAAGTTTGAAGCAGGAACTCCCGATTATGTGGCTACGCATGGGTTGGCAACAGCCATAGACTATATCAATTCCCTTGGTTTAGATGCTATCCGACAACATGAGCAGGAATTAACTAGCTATTGCATGGAGCAGTTGCAGACCATCGACAACATCAAGATTTATGGTCCACAGGGAAATTCAATGCAAAAAGATGCCGTTGTCAGCTTCAATGTCGGCGACATCCACCATTTGGATATGGGTACACTGTTGGACCGTTTGGGCATTGCTGTTCGTACGGGGCATCATTGTGCACAGCCCTTGATGGACCGACTGGGAATCAGTGGTACTGTTCGGGCTTCTTTTGCCTTATATAATACTAAGGAAGAGATAGATACGCTAATAGCGGGTATCCGTCGGGTTAGCAAAATGTTCTAAATATGCTTGCAAGTCATTATTACGAAGGAAAGGTAGAAGCAGGGTGCGACGAAGCAGGACGCGGATGTCTGGCAGGGAGTGTGTATGCCGCTGCTGTTATCTTTCCCGAGAACTATCAAAATGAGGAACTGAACGATTCGAAAAAGTTGACTGACAAGCGTCGCAAACAGTTGCGTGAAATTATTCAGCGTGATGCTGTTGCCTGGGCGGTGGGCATTGTTACACCAGAGGAGATAGACAAAATAAACATCCTTAATGCCTCTATCCTGGCTATGCACCGTGCCTTGGACCAGTTGAAGGTCCGTCCGGAGGCAGTCATCGTTGACGGCAATCGCTTTAAACCTTATCAGTCATTACCTCATACAACCATTGTAAAAGGTGATGGGAAATACCTTTCCATCGCGGCAGCTTCGATACTTGCCAAAACCTATCGTGATGACTATATGGATAAGTTGGCAGAGGAGTATCCGCAATATGATTGGTTATCTAACAAGGGCTATCCAACGAAAAAACATCGCGAGGCCATCCGCCAATATGGCATTACCCCCTATCATCGCAAGACATTTAATATGTTGGGCGATGGACAATTATCGCTCGAATTTGAATAAGAATTGTGAATAAAAATACAATTAAGGTGCTCTTTATGCCAAAAACTGCATTTTTATTGCAATTTGTTTTGTGCTTTGCATACAAATTACTAACTTTGCAACCGTTTTACTGAAAAGAACACATTATATATAATTATGGCTGAATTAGAAGTAAAAGAGCTAGACCAAGTGGTCGTACGCTTCTCAGGTGACTCCGGCGACGGAATGCAGCTTGCCGGTAACATCTTTTCTACGGTCTCGGCGACTGTAGGTAATGGTATTTCTACGTTTCCCGACTATCCTGCCGACATCCGCGCCCCACAAGGCTCGCTGACAGGTGTCAGTGGTTTTCAGGTTCATATCGGTGCCGGCAAAGTATATACACCAGGCGACAAGTGCGACGTGCTGGTGGCTATGAATGCTGCTGCTCTGAAGACACAGTTGAAGTATGCAAAGCCACAGGCAACTATCATTATTGACACAGACTCCTTCGGACCTAACGACTTGAAGAAGGCTGAATTTAGTAGCGAGGATTATTTAGGCGAAATGGGGATTGATCCCGATCGCGTTATCCAGTGTCCATTGACTACAATGGTGAAGGATTGCCTGGCTGATACCGGTATGGATAACAAAGCCATTCTGAAGTGCCGCAATATGTTCGCACTCGGTTTGGTGTGCTGGTTGTTTGACCGTGATCTCTCATTGGTTGCTAATTTCCTGAAAGAGAAGTTCGCCAAGAAGCCACAGATTGCTGAGAATAATATCAAAGTGGTACAGGCAGGTTATGACTATGGACACAACACCCATTCTTCTGCAGTAAATGTATATCGCATTGAGACGAAGCATAAGGAGCCTGGACGCTACATGGATATCACAGGTAATAAGGCAACGGCATACGGTTTCATTGCCGCTGCAGAGAAAGCCGGTTTGAAACTTTATTTGGGCTCGTATCCTATCACTCCGGCTACTGATGTACTCCACGAGCTGTCAAAGCACAAGTCACTGGGAGTGACTACCGTACAGTGTGAAGATGAAATAAGTGGTGCGGCTTCTGCTTTAGGTGCATCTTTTGCTGGAGCATTGGCTGTGACTTCTACATCAGGACCTGGTATTTGTCTGAAATCAGAGGCCATGAACCTTGCTGTCATCATGGAACTGCCACTTGTTGTGCTTGACGTTCAGCGCGGTGGACCTGCCACGGGTCTTCCAACAAAGTCAGAGCAGACAGACCTGCTGCAAGTGCTCTTCGGTCGTAATGGTGAATCGCCCATGCCAGTGTTAGCAGCAACCAGTCCTGCTGACTGCTTTGATGCCGCTTATCAAGCTTGTAAGATAGCTTTAGAGCACATGACACCAGTCGTACTGCTTACCGATGCGTATATTGCCAATGGCTCAGGAGCCTTCAAATTGCCAGAGATGGCCAAGTTGGATGCCATCAATCCTCCTTATGTTCCTGAGGAGCTGAAAGGCAAGTGGACACCATATATGCGTGCTGAGAATGGTACTCGCTATTGGGCTGTTCCTGGTCGCGAGGGATTCACTCATATCCTTGGCGGTTTGGAGAAAGATTCCGAGACAGGTGCTATCTCTACCAATCCCGAGAACCATGATCTGATGACTCGTCTGCGTCAGCAGAAAATACAGAACATACAAGTACCCGACCTTGAAGTAGAAGGTGATGTTGATGATGCCGACTTGCTGGTAGTAGGTTTCGGTTCTACCTATGGCCATCTGCACTCTGCAATGGACGAGCTTCGTGCGAAAGGTTATAAGGTAGCTCAGACTCACTTTAAGTATCTGAACCCGCTGCCTCAGAACACAACAGAAGTACTGTCAAGGTATAAGAAGGTTGTTGTGGCAGAGCAGAACATGGGTCAGTTGGCTGCTTATTTGCGTATGAAGGTCGACAACTTCACACCAGCCCAGTTCAACCAAGTAAAAGGACAGCCTTTCGTTGTAGAAGAGCTTGTCAGCGCATTTGAAGATATCTTTAAGAAGTGAAAAGTGAAAAGAGAAAACTGAAAAGTTATGGAATATACAGCAAACGATTATAAGAAAGGACAACCACGTTGGTGTCCGGGTTGTGGTGACCACTTCTTCTTGGCATCACTCCACAAAGCATTGGCAGAGATTGGTGTTGCTCCACATGATACAGCAGTCATCAGTGGTATTGGCTGCTCAAGCCGTCTGCCCCACTATATGGCTACCTATGGTATGAACACCATTCACGGTCGTGCTGCCGCCATAGCTACAGGTGCTAAGGTTGCCAATCCTAACCTCACCGTATGGCAGGTTAGTGGCGACGGTGACGGGCTGGCTATCGGTGGTAACCACTTCATTCATGCCAATCGTCGTAATATCAACCTCAACATGATACTGCTCAACAACCGTATCTATGGTTTGACGAAAGGCCAGTATTCTCCAACGTCCCCACGTGGATTTGTCTCGAAGTCGAGTCCTTACGGAACAGTAGAGGATCCTTTCCGCCCTGCAGAACTTTGTTTCGGTGCTCGCGGTCATTTCTTTGCCCGTGCCGTTGCCACAGATGCTCCTGGTACTGTGGAAATTCTGAAGGCAGCCTATGAGCACAAGGGTGCTGCTGTCTGCGAGATCCTTCAGAACTGTGTTATCTTTAATGATGGAACACATGAGGCTGTTTATAATAAGGAAGGTCGCAAGAAGAATGCAATTTATGTGCGCCATGGTCATAAGTTGATTTTCGGTGAGAACGATGAGTTCGGACTTGTACAGGAGGGCTTTGGCTTGAAGGTTGTTCGTATCGGTGAAGACGGCTATACCTTGAAAGACGTGCTTATCCACGACGCTCATTGTGAAGACAACACCCTGCAACTGAAGCTTGCTCTCATGGGTAATGGCGACGGATTCCCCATAGCCTTGGGTGTTATCCGTGATGTTGATGCTCCTACCTACGATGAGAGTGTGACAGCCCAGATAGAAGAAGTCAGCAGTCAGAAGAAATATCATAACTTTGCAGAACTGCTGGAAACCAATGATATTTGGGAAGTGAAATAACATTAACGCGAAACAAGAAAAGGCATCCAAACGGGTGCCTTTTTCTGTTCGTCTCTTTGTAGAATACTTCTATCCGATGTACTGCATGATGAGTTCAACAATTTCGTCCTCATTCTTGTTATCGGCAGAGATGACGAGGTCGTAGTTGCGAGTGTCGTAACGAGAAGTTTTTGTAAACTTCTGAACGTAGTTCTCACGCATCTTGTCAATCTTCTCAATCGTTTTACGAGCCTCGTCCTCTGTCATATTCTGCTTACGCATTACGCGTTCGATACGGTGAGGCATAGAGGCTTGGATAAGGACACTCAAGTGGTTAGGTTCATTACGAAAAACATAGAATCCGCTACGACCGGTAATAACACAGGAACTTGTCTCAGCAATACCCTTCAGAATCTCTGTTTCCATTTTGAAAATCTCATCGGTAGTGGGAATATCAAGTTTAGTAGGAATCTGTCCAGTGGGTACCATTCCCTGTTTTCCGCTTATAAGATTGTTCCACCATGAATTACTGCGGCCTTTCATCTTTTCCACCTCTTCCACAGAGAGATTGAATTTTTCCGTCAATGCTCTGATGAGCGTCTTGTCATAAAACTCTACGTTCAGTTTTTCAGCCAATTTACACCCTACAGTATGTCCACCACTTCCCAACTCGCGGTTAATCGTGATAACAAATTTTTCTTTTTTGTTCATAGTTTTCGTTATTTTATGATTATTCTTTTTCTTACTTGCCGTTTTTCTCCGCAATTTTTCGGAAGCTTTGCAACTTCTCGCCATAACAGAGATCACCGCAGTCGCCAATGCCTGGAACGATATATTTCTGTTCGTTCATGCCTTCGTCAATAGCTGCACACCAAATGGTTGCATCATCAGGAAGAGCTTCTTTTACCACTTCAATGCCCTCAGGAGCAGCAATCACGCAGCATACGTGGATAGCCTTTGGCTTGCCAGCCTGCAAAATAGCTTCGATGGCAGCAGCCATACTTCCACCCGTTGCCAACATTGGGTCGACGATTAACAGGGTCTTGCCTTTGACACTTGGTGTAGCAATATACTCAGCATGGATTCCAACCTCCGTGTGCTCACGATTCAGATACATGCGGAAAGCCGATACAAAGGCATTGTCGGCACCGTCGAAGACATTCAAGAATCCCTGGTGGAATGGCAGACCAGCACGTAATACAGTGGCAACAACTATCTCCTCTTGCTTTGTCAAGGGAATGTCGATTGTCCCCAAGGGAGTCTTCACGGTTTTGGGCTTGTATTCCAAAGTCTTGGAAACTTCATAAGCCATCATTTCTCCGATGCGTTCTACATTATGTCGAAACGTCATTCGGTGTTTTTGGAAGTTCTTGTCGCGCAACTCAGCCATGTAGTGGTTGATGACGCTGTTTTGTTCTGCAAAATTAATTACTTTCATCGATCTTTATTTTAGGTTCTGCCTGCAAATGTACTGAAAAAAAAGGAATTTGACAAGTCGGGGTGGCAAAAAGCTGCTCTGATATCGCATTTTTAAATACTTTAACTCAAAAAAAGGGTAAAAATACTTAATTATCAATTCTCAAATCTACATATCTCAATTTAAATATGTAACTTTGCAGCTGCAATTTTAAAGTAGGTGATAGTATATAACGATTAAATATTTAATGATTATGGCAAAGTTAGATTTGACAAAGTACGGAATCACAGGTTCTACCGTGATTGCCCACAACCCATCTTACGAGTATCTCTTCGAAGAGGAGACAAAGGCTGGTCTGACCGGTTTTGACAAGGGTGTAAACACAGAGCTGAATGCTGTTAACGTAATGACTGGTATTTACACTGGTCGTTCTCCTAAGGACAAGTACATCGTAAAGGATGCACAGAGTGAAGATAAGGTATGGTGGACTTCTGAGGAATATAAGAATGACAACCATCCTATGAGCGAAGAGGTTTGGGCCAAGGTGAAGGAGATTGCTATCAAGGAGCTCTGCAACAAGGAGTTGTATGTAGTTGATGCTTTCTGCGGAGCCAATGAGGCTACCCGTCTGGCCGTTCGTTTCATCGTTGAGGTTGCTTGGCAAGCTCACTTTGTGAAGAACATGTTCATCCAGCCTACCGCTGAGGAGCTGGAGAAGTTTGAACCTAACTTCGTTATCTATAACGCTTCTAAGGCAAAGGTTGAGAACTACAAGGAGCTGGGCCTGAACTCAGAGACTTGTGTTGCCTTCAACACTACTTCTCGTGAGCAGTGCATCATCAACACTTGGTATGGTGGTGAAATGAAGAAAGGTATGTTCTCAATGCAGAACTACTATCTGCCTCTGCAGGGTATCGCTTCTATGCACTGCTCTGCCAATACTGACATGGAGGGTAAGAACACCGCTATCTTCTTCGGTCTTTCTGGTACAGGTAAGACCACTCTGTCAACCGATCCAAAGCGTCTGCTGATTGGTGATGATGAGCACGGATGGGACGACGAGGGCGTATTCAACCTCGAGGGTGGCTGCTATGCTAAGGTTATCAACCTCGACAAGGAGAGTGAGCCCGACATTTACAATGCTATCCGTCGTAACGCTCTGCTTGAGAATGTTACTGTAGCTGCTGATGGCAAGATTGACTTCGCTGACAAGACCGTTACTGAGAATACTCGCGTAAGCTATCCTATCGACCATATCGAGAAGATTGCCCAGAAAGTAAATGGCAAGAGTGCTGGTCCTGACGCTAAGAATGTTATCTTCCTTTCTGCTGATGCATTCGGCGTACTGCCTCCAGTATCTATCCTGACTCCTGAGCAGACCAAGTACTACTTCCTCTCTGGCTTCACAGCTAAGTTGGCTGGTACAGAGCGTGGTATCACCGAGCCTACTCCTACATTCTCTGCTTGCTTCGGCCAGGCATTCCTTGAGCTGCACCCCACAAAGTATGCTGAGGAGCTGGTTAAGAAGATGGAGAAGAGCGGTGCGAAGGCTTATCTCGTAAACACTGGTTGGAATGGAACCGGCAAGCGTATCTCTATCAAGGATACACGTGGTATCATTGACGCAATTCTCGGTGGTGCTATCCTGAAGGCTCCTACCAAGAAGATTCCTTATTTCGACTTCGAGGTTCCCACAGAGCTTGAGGGCGTAGATACCAACATTCTCGATCCTCGTGACACTTATGCTGACGCTGCTGAGTGGAACAAGAAGGCTGAGGATCTGGCTGGTCGCTTCATCAAGAACTTCAAGAAATACGAGGGCAATGAGGCAGGTAAGGCTTTGGTTGCTGCTGGTCCAAAACTCTAAAAAGTTTTTTGACCTACATCAAAATAAGGGACGGTTTCTTCGGAAATCGTCCTTTTTTATGCGCTGATCGGCGAGAATCCTGTACCTTTGCAAACGTAATCGAGACGATTATATATGTTCATTAGGTTAGTAGTTAATTGATTTTTTAAGGTAAAGATTATGTTATTAGATTTTCAAACAACGATCATGTTGGCTACTGTTGCAATAGCGACGATATTGAGTATTATAACTCTGACAAAAACCAACATCCGTTAGGAAAGAGCGCGGGGTGAGAGATTCATACCGCCCTCTTTTTTTGTTTACAAAATCTAAAATATGGCATTTTATCATATAATTAACTTAATTATATGCTGAAAAATGCTGCAATTTGAGGAATTGTGAGTAACTTTGCACCCAAAATTGAAAATAAGCCAAATGATAAAGATAATTAAGGGAATGTGTGGAGTCGTGGCAGTAATGCTGCTTTTAGCTTCATGCATAAAGTCGAAAGACAATAATATCACGTTAGCAAGTGATACAGCTATTACATCGTTCTCATTGGGAACAATGAAGAGAATTGTTCATACTACGTCGTCCACAGGTGCTGATTCTACCTATAAGGTGTCAGTAACTGGTAGTGACTATAAGTTCAGTGTCGACCAGGTGAATCATCGTATTTTTAATGCTGACTCACTTCCTCAGGGAACTGATGTCTCCAAAGTTCTTTGCAGCGTAACGGCTCTCAATAACGGTGGTGTTTTTGTGGAGGACTTAAAGGAAGAAGGTACGTTGCTTTTCGTTTCTGACAGCATTGACTTCAGTGTCCCACGCAAATTCCGCGTCTATGCCAGCGACGGTAGTGGCTATGAAACATATAATGTCCAAGTGAACGTACATCAAGAGAATGGCGATGTTTTCGATTGGACGCGTCATACTCCAAGTATGGAATTGGCTGGCATGGAAGAATTGAAGGCTGTCATCCTTGATGGTCAGTTGCAGGTCTATGGCCTTCAGGGCGGCAAGACCATTGGTTATGCCACCAACGACGGTGAGAAATGGGAGAAGTTGCCCGACCTTGCTGATAGGAATGCCTATTCCAATATGGTCGTCAGCGATAATGTCTTATATACCTTGCGTAATGATGTCCTCATCAGTACAAAAGATGGTAAGACGTGGACGGAATTAGGCGAAGCCCCAGTTTTGAGTTTAGTAGCAGCCGGCTATCAAATCCTTTACGGACTTGCTTCTGATGGAAATCTGATGGAGTATGTTGTCGAAGATAAGGAGTGGGATTTAGACAACTATGAGGCAGGTGCTAATATATCGATACTTCCTACTGATGAGACAGCCTTTGTTTGCTATCCTGCAGAGATGACCTATTATGCCGATTATGTTTTATTGGCAGGAACGTCAGAAGAATTGAAGGATATAGCTTCCGTATGGCGCAAGATTGTGGAATACGATTTCCAGAGCCTTGACGACAAATGGATATATATGGATCGTAATGATGACGATGATTTCGCATTGCCACAGTTGAAGGACCTTGTCATGATCTATTACGATAATAGCATCTTGGCTTGGGGTATCAATGGCAATGATTATTCTCCCGTCTATAAGAGCCGTGATAATGGCTTGATTTGGCGAAAGGACTCAGGTTTTAAGTTGCCGGAAGCTTTCTCAGGCAGAAATGCCGCTCATTTCAGTGCTGTCACTGATGGCACAGAGATATGGATTATGAGTGCTGGGGTGGGCGAAATATATAGTGGACACTTGAAAAGGAAAGTCTGGGTTAACGAAGAATAGAGATTGATGTTGAAAAAGACACTGCTTTCCATCTTGCTGTTGACAGTAACAGTAATTCTCAGAGCCCAGGATGCCCCTGAATATCGCGCTGAGATAGGTGGTGGAGTAGGTATGGTAACCTATCTGGGTGACTATAATGGAAATCTCTTTAAGAATATGCAGCCTATGTTCACGTTGCTGGGTCGCTACAAATTCAACCCACGAATGGCATTGGCACTGAATGTGAGCTATGGCAAGATAAAAGGCTCGTCAAAGGACGCAAAGACGGTCTATCCCGATGTCCCTGTGACAGACTTCAATCATGGTTTGGTGGATGCGGGATTAAGATTTGAATATAACTTCTGGCCTTATGGCACAGGAAGAGAGTATCGTGGGGCACAGCGCATTACACCTTATATATATATGGGACTGGGTCTTACGTTTGCTAAACCCGAGAAGACGGAGACAGCATTTAACCTGCCCATTGGTGCTGGTGTGAAGTATAAGGCTGGCGAACGGGTGAACTTGGCACTGGAGTGGACCATGCATTTCACCACGAGTGATATGCTCGACGGTGTGAAAGATCCTTATGGTATCAAGAGTAGTGGTTTCTTCAAGAATACCGACTGCTATAGCCATCTTCGTCTGTCGGTGACCTATGATATTTGGAAGAAATGTAGCACCTGTCATAACGACAGAGAATGATGATAATTGAGAATTGACAATTGATAATTTAGATATATGACGACAGAACTGGATATGAAGCGTATTCCTCAGCACATTGCCATCATCATGGATGGTAACGGGCGTTGGGCAATGGATCGTGGGTTGGATCGTACGTTTGGCCACAAGGCAGGACTCGACAACCTTGAGAATGTGACCACGCTTTGTTCTAATTTAGGAGTGAAGTACCTGACGGTTTACGCCTTCTCCATAGAGAATTTCAACAGACCTGCCTATGAGGTAGAGGCCTTAATGGGATTGGTGCTCAGTTTCATTAAGATGGATTTGTTCCACAACAATAATGTGAGTTTTCATGTAGTGGGCGATCGTGAGCGTCTTCCCAAGAGTGTGCAGGATAAGCTGCGCTCTATGGAGGAAGAGACTGCTCATTATGATGGTATGGCTATGACCATTGCCATGGGCTATTCGTCTAAGCAGGAACTGGTCAATGCAACAAAACTGATTGCCAGGAAAGTCCAGAATGGTGAGATGAGTGCTGACGACATCAACGAGGACACCATCAGTCAAAGTCTGTGGACCTCATGGATGCCAGACCCGGATTTGTTGATTCGTACAGGTGGTGAAGTTCGCATCTCCAACTATCTGCTTTGGCAGTGCGCCTATTCCGAGTTCTATTTCTGTGATGATTATTGGCCCGACTTCAACGAGGAGTCTCTTCATAAGGCCATTAAGAGTTATCAGAATCGTCAGCGTCGTTTTGGTAAGACAGAAGCACAAGTTGAAAACGAAGATAAAATATGAAATATTTGAATAAGATAGTCATATTACTGGTAGTCTTGCTCAGCATGAGCATGCAATTGAAAGCACAGGATGTCATTGTCAATCCCGACATTTCGTATGCTGGTACTCCAAGAACGTGTGAAATCGGTGGAATTTCAGTCAAGGGTGTTGAAGGCTATGAAGACTATGTCCTCATAGGACTCTCAGGCCTGTCTGTTGGTCAGATGATTACAGTTCCTGGCAGTGAGATAACCGATGCCATCAAGCGTTACTGGCGTCATGGACTGTTCTCTCGTGCAGCCATCACAGCCGATTCTATTGTAGGCTCCAAGATTTATCTGTGTATTCATCTTGCTACGCGCCCTCGTGTCAGCAGGATTAATTACAATGGTATTAAGAAGTCGGAGCGTGAGGATATGGAGGCAAAGCTCGGTATCATGCGGGGTTCACAGATTACTCCCAATATGATCGACCGTGCCAAGATTCTTGCCAAGCGCTATTTCGATGATAAAGGTTTTAAGAATGCCGAAATAGAGATTGTCCAACGTGACGATGTGACCGACAAGAACATGGTGATTCTTGATGTCAATATCGACAAGAAAGATAAGATGAAGGTGCGCCATATCATCTTCGAGGGCAACCAGCAGTTGAAGACCAGTAAGATTAAGGGTTCTTTGTTCAAGAAGGGTGCCTTTGGTAAGATTAACGAGGCTGGTAAGTTGAAGAACATGTTCAAGTCCAAGAAATTCACTCAGGAGCGCTATGACGAGGCCAAGAAGGCTCTTATCGACAAGTATAACGAACTTGGTTTCCGTGATGCTGTTATTCTCAAAGACTCCGTATGGAACAACGATGAGAAGCATGTGAACATCCTTGTGAAAGTAGAAGAGGGACAGAAGTATTTTATTCGTAATATCACTTGGGTAGGTAATACGGTTGTAACATCCGATTATCTGAATGCCGTATTGGGCATGAGGAAGGGCGACGTCTATAACCAGAAGTTGATGAATAAGCGTCTGTCGGAAGACGAAGATGCCGTGGGCAACTACTACTGGAACAATGGTTACTTGTTCTACAACCTGCAGCCTACCGAGGTCAATATTGTAGGCGACTCCATCGACCTTGAGATGCGTATCCAGGAGGGTCCTCAGGCTCATATCAATCAGGTTCGTATTTATGGTAACGACCGTTTGTATGAAGAGGTTGTTCGTCGTGAGTTGCGCACCAAGCCAGGCGACTTGTTCTCCAAGGAAGCTCTGACGCGTTCTGCTCGTGAAATTGCCTCTATGGGATTCTTCGATCCTGAGAAGGTCAACCCAGTTCCCAAACCCAATTACGAGGATGGTACTGTTGATATTGAGTGGAACCTCGAGCAGAAGTCTAACGACCAGTTGGAGTTCTCTCTTGGTTGGGGACAGACGGGTGTCATCGGTCGTGTAGGTATTAAGTTGAACAACTTCTCCATGCGCAACCTGTTCGGTAAAAACAAGATGCATCGTGGTATCATGCCTATCGGTGATGGTGAGCAGTTGTCACTCTCACTCCAGACCAACGGTCGTTACTACAGCTCTATCTCTGCAGGCTATAGCACGGGATGGTTTGGCGGCAAGCGTCCGAATGCCTTGAATATAAGTGCTTTCTATTCCAAGCAGTCCGACGTTTCCAGCAGCTATCGCAACAATGCGCTCTATAACAACTATTGGAACTACATGTCGGGTTATGGTTCTACAGGTTATGGCTATAACTATGATGCCATGCTCGACGATGATAAGTATATCAAGATGTTCGGTTTCTCCGTCGGATGGGGTAAGCGCCTTCGTTGGCCTGACGACTATTTCCAGTTGTCTGTTGCCCTTTCTTACACCCGCTATATGCTGCGTGACTGGAACTACTTTATCATCTCGAATGGTAACTGTAACAATATTAACTTAGGTGTTACGCTCTCGCGCACCTCTACCGACAACCAGCTCTTCCCACGTCGTGGTTCTGAGTTCATGGCGTCAGTCACACTGACTCCGCCCTGGTCGGCTATGGATAAGAAAGACTACGAGCATCTGGCTACCGACCGCACTTCAGCTACTTTTGAAAAGGAGCAGCAGGATAAGTATCGCTGGATTGAATACCATAAGTGGAAGTTTAAGTCACGCACCTTCACTTCCCTGACCAACGGTCAGAAGTGTCTGGTATTGATGACGCGTGTAGAATTCGGACTTCTGGGTTCTTACAACAAGTTTAAGAAGTCTCCTTTCGAAACCTTCTATGTGGGTGGTGACGGTATGAGTGGCTACTCTACTGGTTATGCCGAGGAAACGATAGGTCTGCGTGGTTACGACAACGGTTCTATTTCAAATACCGCCGCTTACGAGGCAGGAACCAGTTCCTACTATAATGCCTATGCCTACGACCGCTTCACGTTGGAGCTCCGCTATCCGTTCATGTTGGGCAACACCACCATCTACGGTCTTGGATTCATCGAGGGTGGTAATGCGTGGGTTGACACCAAGAAGTTCAATCCCTTCGACATGAAGCGTTCTGCCGGTCTGGGTGTTCGCATCTTCCTGCCGATGGTTGGTCTGATGGGTATCGACTGGGCTTATGGTTTCGACAAAGTGTATAGTGGCAGCACTTACCAGAAGGGTGGCAGCCAGTTCCACTTTATTCTCGGACAAGAATTCTAAGGAAACTTTAAACCTTTTCGGAGTTTTCGCGTCCAAGAGATGTATTAACTTAAACAATGACAATGATGAAGAAAGTAATAATGATGATGGTAATGTGTGCAGCAACGCTGTCGTTGCACGCACAGAAGTTTGCCTTGTTGGATATGGATTATATCCTGCGTAACATTCCAGCCTACGAACGTGCTAATGAACAGTTGTCGCAGGTGTCCAAGAAATGGCAGGCAGAGGTCGAGGCGCTCCAGACCGAGGCTCAGACCATGTATAAGGACTATCAGAAGGAAGTAGTCTTTCTCTCACAGGAGCAGAAGAAAGCCCGTCAGGATGCTATTATGGAGAAGGAGCGTGAGGCCTCTGAACTGAAGAAGAAATACTTCGGTCCTGAGGGCGAACTCTTCAAGAAGCGTACAGCCCTGATGTCGCCCATCCAGGAGGAGATTTACAATGCTGTCAGCGAGATTGCCGATTTGCGTGGCTATCAGTTGGTGCTCGACCGTGCCAGCGACAGTGGCATCATCTTCGGCTCGCCCAAGGTTGATATCTCCAGCGAGGTGCTGTCAAGACTGGGGTATTCGAATTGATAATTGACAATTGATAATTGACAATTGAGAATTGAGAATTAAGAATTGAAAATTGATAATTAAAACGACAAGAAGAAAATGAAAAAATTGATTCTTTGCGCCATTTGCGCAATCTGCGGTTTCACTACCGCCAACGCACAGAAGTTTGGTCATGTTAATGCCCAGGAGATTATTCAGGCTATGCCCGAATTTACAAAGGCTCGTGCTGATATCGAGGCACTGACCAAGACCTACGAGACCGACCTGAAGAGCATGCAGGACGAACTGACGAAGAAGGCTGAGGCTTATGAGAAGGAGCAGGCTACTCTGCCCGCTAACATCAAGGAGCGTCGCGAGAAGGAGCTGCAGGATATGTATCAGAAGATTCAGCAGACCTATCAGGACAATCAGCAGGCTCTTGCCAAGGAGCAGTCTGAGAAGATGCAGGTTATCCAGACCAAGGTTATCGACGCTATCAAGCAGGTAGGTCAGGCCGGTGGCTATGTTTATATCATGGATATCGCAGGTGGTGTGCCCTACATCAGTTCAACGCTTTCTACTGATGTAACTGCTGAGGTAAAGAAGAAGCTTGGTTTGTAGTTTAACAGTTAAACTGACGATATGAAACGGTTTTTATTGCTATTATTAACCGTCGTCTCACTTTCAGCATCGGCTCAGACTTCTGAACCGGTGCTGAAGTTTGGCTTTCTGAGCTATACTGCTGCTCTCCAGTCAATGTCCGACTATGCGCTCGTTGAGAGCAAGATGAAGGATTTGGAAGCGCAGTATGCAGCCGAGCAGAAGCGCGTGGAGGACGAGTTTAATAAGAAGTACGAAGAGTTCCTGGACGGACAGCGTGATTTCCCTCAGACTATCCTGCAGAAGCGTCAGACCGAGCTTCAGGAGCTGCTCGACAAGAACATTGCCTTTAAGAAAGAAGGTCAGCGCCTCATAGCCGAAGCCCGTGAGAAAGCCATGCAGCCGTTGAAGGCGCGTCTTGCCGATGCTTTGGCAAGAGTGGGTAGTTCACGTGGATTGGCCTTTATCCTCAATACCGATGTGAATGCCGTTCCCTGGATGAATATCACTATGGGCGAGGATGTCACACAGGCAGTTGTTCAAAGTTTAAGGTGATTCATCATGCTTCCGAGTAACCCCGGACCAATAGGTATTTTCGACAGTGGCTATGGCGGTCTGACCATCTTACACGGCATCCGCCAGCTGTTGCCCCAGTACGATTATCTCTACTTGGGCGATAATGCCCGTGCCCCCTATGGAGGCCGTTCGTTCGATGTGGTCTATGAGTTTACTCGTCAGGCAGTAGTCCGTTTGTTCGAGATGGGCTGCCATCTCGTTATCTTGGGTTGTAACACAGCTTCTGCCAAGGCATTGCGTTCCATTCAGCAGAACGATTTGCCCCATCTCGACCCTCAGCGTCGCGTCTTGGGCATCATTCGTCCTACGGCGGAGGTGATCGGTTCGCTCACCCATTCCCGCCATGTGGGCATCTTTGCTACCGAAGGTACCATTAAGAGCGAGAGTTACAACCTCGAGATACACAAATTCTTCCCCGACATTCAGGTGAGTGGTGTGGCATGTCCTTTCTGGGTTCCCTTGGTGGAATATAATGAGTCCGACTCGCCTGGTGCCGATTATTTTGTCAAGAAGCGCATCGACCAGCTCCTGCGTTTAGATCCTGACATCGATACCATTATCTTAGGCTGCACCCACTATCCCCTTCTGTTGCCTAAGATTCATAAGTATATACCCCGTGGCATTCGCATTGTGTCGCAGGGCGAATATGTAGCCGAGTCGTTGCTCAAGTATTTCCAGCGCCATACGGACATTGAGCAGCGTTGCACGAAAGGTGGTGCGGTGCATTACCTGACCACAGAGAATCCCGAGAAGTTCAAGGAACAGGCACAGATATTCCTCCACGAGCCTGTTGAAGTGGAGAATATCTCGCTGGGCGGTTAGCCAATTGCTAACTGCCGAAAGCCAGAAGTCTTTTTGCGAAATAGCGAACGGGATACCACACACAGAGGAATCCTGTTGTAATCACCGTGAGGAAGATAATCACGATATCCCAGGGATGCACACTGACGGGGTAGGCGTCCACGATAAACGCCCCTTCCGATTTCCCCAGTCTTACAATTCCATATTCCTGTTGCAACCAGCAGAGCAACAGTCCAATGGCTATGCCTATGACGGCTCCTATCACGGAAATCAAGCGCCCTTCGAACAGGAAGATACGGATGATTTGCTTGTCGCTCGCCCCCAGATTATGCAGTGTCACCACATCGTTCTTCTTGTCAATGATCAGCATCGACAGACTGCCGATGATGTTAAAACAGGCAATCATCAGGATAAAGGTAA
>JAEEGG010000123.1_pt1 | contig 29168 bp, 23 predicted proteins | sample 9134161 | NCBI WGS metagenome assembly JAEEGG01 (sample SAMN16246543, study PRJNA631951) | gut metagenome | biome: gut microbiome; feature: rumen; material: CR-attached | host: Bos | place: Iran: Karaj | collected 2018-10 | reverse complement strand
TACGGACAAAGGTACGGACTTTCCTCGAATTGTCAAACTTTTTCGTGGAGATTTCTCTAACGAGTACTCACCAATCTCATTGACACTGCAAAGTTAGAGTAATAGTCTCTGATGACATCTAGCCAACGGTAGTTTCCCTCTCCAGGAGGTCAGTCTTCCTTTCTACGGACAAAGGTACGGACTTTCCTCGAATTGTCAAACTTTTTCGTGGAGATTTCTCTAACGAGTACTCACCAATCTCATTGACACTGCAAAGTTAGAGTAGCCTTTGTGTAGCTCCTTTAGGTGCCTCTCGTCATCTCAAAATTCTCTGTGACCTCTGTGTTTAGGCAATGATATGGGAGTTGGCAGGGAGCGCTTCTCCCCGCCCCTGTCAGGGGAGGGGTTGGGGGTGGGGTGTTGACTGCCCTGTAAATGAAGATACTGACCCCACCCCCAGCCCCTCCCCTACTTTAAGGGGAGAGGGGAGAGCCTACGGACTTCCCTGCCAACTTCTATATCATTACCTATTTTATTGCCTAATCCTCTTCTGGCCGTCCTCAATGACGATGCCACGGGTGGTTTCGGTGGCAGGAATACCGTCGAGACGGTAGACTGTGCCATTGACCGTTCTTGCGTTCCATTGGTCTATTGGCTGTGAATTGATGCTGGTGGTGATGCTCTCGTACTCGGTGCGGGCGTCGGCCATCAGTTGGCGGAACGTCGGGTCGGCATGCAGACGGGCTACAAGACCGGCGGCAAGCTGGCGGGTGGCCTCAATGTCGGTATACCAGTGGTAGCCCACGATGAGCCGGTTATGACCGTACTCATAGCCACGGCGCAGTATCTCGTCCTGGTGGTCGGGTGCCACTTCGGCCATGACGAGCGCGGTGCTCCAGCCCAGGTTGGTGTGCCCTGACGGGAAGCTGCTCTTGCCGCGCTCCTTCTCTTCGTCGCCAGCCACGAACGACGGCTCGCCGAGCTGTACGAAGGGACGCTTGCGGAAGCGGAGTGGCTTCAGGCGGTCGGCGGTGTCGCTGGCCTTCTCGAGCACGTAGGCCAGGAGGGCGGTAATGGCAGGCGTGCCCTCGTCGCTGAGATTCGTCTCCATGGCCTCGCCCATGACCTTCTGCATCATGTTGACGCTGTATTCAGCCTCGTCGCGGGCCGTGTCGCCACGCTCGGTGTAGCGAATAGGCTTGTTGCTCCAATAGAGCATGAGGTCGGCCATATAGCGGGCGGAGGCGGTGTCGACGGGGTCGGGGAGGAACCGCTCGCCGTAAGGCACGTCAATGGCTTCTCCGATGGGGAAAGTCTCAGCCACAGAAACACCCTTCAGCTGGGCGTACTCGGCGCGGGCGGCGCGTATGTCGTCATCGAAACGTGTGTCGCGGTGGGCGCGGGCCACGGCAGCGGCAGCACAGAGATAGCCGGCGGTGACGTCGCTCTGCCAGTGGGCGCCGGTGATGATGCGGTTCTCGCCAAACTCTATGCCTCGGCACAGCAGGGTGTCTTGCAGCTCAGGCCACATCTCGGCAAAGATCAGAGCCGTTGACCATCCAAAGGAAGTGTGCCCTGACGGGAAGGAACTGGTGGTAGTTACGTGCTCGCCATCGTACTGTGCCCATGGCTCCTCGTTCATCTGTACGAAGGGACGTTTGCGCATGTACTTCTCCTTGGCGGCCAATACGCTTTGCAGGCCCGTGCAGTAGGCCCTGACTAAGAGGCGGCTGAGGGCGGGGGTCGTCTCGTCGCTGATGGTGTCGAGCTCCAGCACTTCGGCCATCACTGTTCGCATGATGTTGGGCAGTGTCATCGACTCGCGGTCGGCCTGTTCACCACGCTTCGAGTAGCGCTGGGTCTTGCCCCACTGCCACTGTGCCAGATCGTCGATGTAGATGAAGCTTGCCGTGTCGGGCGGTGCTGGCAGGTAGTGACACGCATTGGGCATGTCTTCGGGCATCACGTAGGTTGAGTCACTGAACGTCTGTGCTTTGACACAGATTGTTGTCATCATGGCAGCTATGGCCATCAATAGATTTATTTTCATTTTCATTGTAGTATTTTGTTTTTTAGAATGTATGGTCTTCATATGCATTGTAGTTCATCCTCGCGCGCGCGTTTTATTTGCGCGCGTGATTGCATGGTGCTTGCACCACTTGCACCACTCAGCAGCTCCTCGTCTATGACGTGAGGCCCTCCTGTGAAAATTTGGCGGTCACTTTTTTTTACGTGAGGCCCTCGTGTGTTTGTCCCAGGCCCTGGGACTTTTTTCCTCCCAACAGCTAGCAACGTGGTGCAGCTTGGTGCAAGTAGGTGCAACCAAAGAGCGGACGTAACGTACTGATAATGAGATGTGGTGCAAGTGGTGCAAGCACCATGCAATCACGCGCGTGAATAAACGCGCGCACGCGAGAAGCACGTCGGCCCTCGTCTGAGGCGGCAGCTATGGGGGCTGTACTGGCAGTGCTGGCCGGGCCAGATGTCAGAAAGCTATCACCGGAAAAGGCGATAGCAAGGTGTGGTGTATAGCCTGCTGGGTGTTTCATTTACCTTTTGTCTGCAACCTTCTTTCTAGTATTTGTCGCAATTTGAGTGCAAAGATAGCAAAAAAGTAGTACATAGACAAAAAAAACATTTTTTTTCATAAGTTTTTGCTATCTCCGCTTTGCAATATGAGGGAAATGTAGTACCTTTGCAACAATATTAAGCAAATCAAAAAGAATGGAAGCGTTTTTCCGCACACACAAATATCTGGTAGAGCATGTAAATGCCCCAGTGCGTCGCACCCTGATGGATGAGATAGACTGGAGCCAGCGCATGATAGGCATAAAAGGCACGCGTGGGGTGGGGAAGACCACCTTCCTCCTACAGTATGCCAAGGAGCACTTCAGCGTAGACGACAAGCAGTGTCTCTACATCAATATGAACAACTTCTACTTCCAGGGGCGGGGCATCGCCGACTTTGCCGGTGAGTTCTACCACCGGGGCGGGCGTGTGCTGCTGATAGACCAGGTGTTTAAACAGCCCGACTGGAGCGCCGAGCTGCGAAAGTGCTACGACCTGCACCCGGGGCTGAAGATAGTGTTCACGGGCAGCAGCGTGATGCGCCTGAAGGACGAGAACCCCGAGCTGAACGGCATCGTGAACTCCTACAACCTGCGTGGATTCAGCTTCAGAGAGTTCCTGAACCTGATGACGGGCAACGAGTTCCGACCCTACACGCTGGAAGAGATACTCGAGGACCATGAGCATATAGTGAAGCAAATACTGCCGAAGGCATCGCCACGACGCTACTTCCAGGACTACATACACCATGGCTTCTATCCCTTCTTCCAAGAGCGCCGCAACTACTCGGAAAACCTGCTGAAGACCATGAACATGATGACCGAAGTGGACATCCTGCTCATCAAGCAGATAGAGCTGAAATACCTGACGAAGATAAAAAAGCTGTTCTACCAGCTGGCAGAGCAGGGCGCCAAGGCTCCCAATGTGTCGCGACTGTCGGAGAGCATTGAGACTAGCCGCGCCACGGTGATGAACTATATGAAGTATCTTGCCGATGCCCGACTGCTGAACATGATTTACCCAGTGGGCGAGGACTTTCCCAAGAAACCATCGAAGGTGATGCTACATAACTCTAACCTGCTTTATGCCATCTACCCCATCAATGTGGAGAGGCAGGAGGCCATGGAGACATTTTTCGTGAACTCGCTGTGGAAAGACCACAAGGTGAACCAGTCGGGGCACGAACAGTTCTATCTGGTGGACGGACACTTGAAGTTCCGCATCTGCGATGCCAACATACGCAGCAAGATAAGGTATCAGCCCGACACCATATACGCTCGCTATAGCACGGAGGTGGGGCGCGGAAACCTTATCCCACTATGGCTTCTTGGATTCCTGTATTAAGTTGAAGATGAGGTGCATGAATGTAAAAGAATGAAGCAAACCTACAGACTGATATACTTAGTAGCAGCGTTTCTGGCTGTATGTGTCTTTAGCAGTTCCGCTGAGAAAGACCGCTCGTTTGTGGTGATTAACGCCTCCAACGGACTTGCCGACAACAGCGCTCAGGTGGTGATGTGCACCAAAACAGGAAGGCTCATCATTTCGACCATAGGCAACGTCAACTTCTATGACGGCAAGACGTTTACGCATGTTGACACGCGCCATGAGAATGAGCATCCGTTGCCCCTATACCAAGGGCATTATCACCTCTACTTCGACAATGACTATCATATATGGCTGAAGGACAAGCAGAAGGTGTCGTGCCTGAATCTGATGACAGAGGGTTACATCAACAATACCGACAGTGTGCTCAAGGCCATGGGCTTTAAGGGCGCACAAGCACTCGACCTCTTTGTCGACCAGCTGGGAACACTATGGATAGTCACTGAAAGGGGGCTATACTCCAACCGCTATGACAGAGACTATGTACTCTCGCCTGGCCACAACCTGCAAGACGTTGACGTGAAGGACAATATGGTGTATATGTTCTACGAAAACGGCGAGGTGATAGGAGCCGATACACTGGGCAATATGGTGTGCCGCGTGTCGGCCTATGGCGAGGACGATGTGCAGAAATATGCAGGGTCGTCGGTGCTTCTGCCCTATGGCGACGGCTTCTTCCAGATACGAAACGGCGACGCCGGCGGCATACTGCTCTACTTTGACTGCCAGCAGCGAACATTCAGGAAGGTGATGGAGCAGACATATCACCTGAATAATATGGTGACTGACGAAGCACGCAAAAAAGTATACATACCCTGCGAATACGGCTATTGGGTATATGACACTGTTAATGACGAATGCGAGCACGTGCCGGAACTGCGACTGTCCAACGGACAGACGATGGGCACCGACTGCAACGCCATGGCATTCGATCATCAGGGAGGAATGTGGATAGGCACTGAGAAACGAGGCGTACTCTATGCGCGGCCCTATTCCGTGAGTTTTCAGTCATATCCTTGGAGCCATGAGCTGGCCATTAAATATGGCATGATGATGAGCGAGCAAGACCAGAACATCAGTCGCTATCATGGCATACGCGCCAACTATACCATGACCGACAGCAGAGGATGGACATGGACGGGCACACGTAAGGGCGTCTACATTGAGAGACCTGGCGACAGCCAGCCGCTGGCCTACACCCGCAGCGACGGATTGAACAACGAGGTGGTTCATGCCATTATAGAGGACTACGACCATAACATCTGGGTTTCCACATCGTGCGGCATCTCATTCTTCCTTGTCAGGGATGGTAAGATAGTGTTTGTCAACAACTTTACGGCTGAAGACAACGTGCCCAACGAGTCGTTTGAGAACGGCAAAGCCATACTGCTGCCTGATAGTAGCATAGCCATGCAGGCAGTGGAACATGTGGTAGTGTTCAGACCTAAAGATTTGACGGTGGTCAACGAGCCCCGCCTGCTGAACAACATCAAGCCGAAGCTGATGAAGATACTGGTGAACGGCAACGAGATAGTACCAGGCGAGGCTTACGATGGCAATGTGATCATTGACTGTGCCCCAACGCGTGTGAAGCACATCAACCTGAACAGCGACCAAAACTCGGTGTCGCTCACCTTCTCTGCCTTGAATTATTTCCGCCCCTTGCAGACCTACTATCGGGTTCGTGTGCCTGAGTTTGGCGGAGAGTGGATGCAGTTCTCGTGTCACACCACAAGCATGGTTGACAACCGGGGACTGCTGCACTTCCCCATGGCCAATCTGGCTCCTGGCGATTACCACGTAGAGGTGCAGGCATCCATGTTTCCTGATGTGTGGGAAGAGAACATACCCGAAGATGAACGCTTCGTCTGGGTGGTGCATGTCAAGCAGTCGTGGTGGCGCACCACGGGCATGTTCTTCCTGTTGGGATTGCTGCTCTTAGGCATTCTTATGGTGAACTTCTACTATTATAACCGCAACACCCGTATGCGCGCCCGCCTTAGTAGTGAGGAGGGTGACATCATACGCAAGATTTGTTTCTACGTGGAGCGTTGCGAAATCCTCTCACAGCAGATGATTGAGCCGGCGCCCAATGAGTTCACCATTGAGGGCGCCTCGCATAGGGAGTCGTCGAAGCTGAGTTCGGAGTTCATTGAACTGATGCTGAAAATCATGCCCTACGTGCAGGCCAATAAGCACCGCACGCTGACCATGCGCCGTCTGAGTGAGGTGGGCGGAATGGATGTGATGCAGCTCTACAGTGTGATGAAGAACGACCTCTACAAAAGTCCGCGTAGCCTTACGCGTGTGGTGAAACTGCGCAAGGCTGCCGAACTGCTGCTTACCACCGACAAGGAAATAAATGAAATAGCGCAAGAATGCGGTTTCTACACTCCCAATTATTTCATTGGCAATTTCTACCACGAGTATAAGCAGACGCCACAACAGTACCGTACTCATGTGTCAAGGGCGAATAGAGGATAAGGCGATAATTCCCCAGGCACCAATCAATTGCCATCAAGTGACTAAGCCGTTGAATGACTGCCTACGATGTTGTACCTTTGCACCCGCAATGCAAAACTATACTTTTCCCTTTCTGCTGTTTATCATGCTCTGTATGGGAGCCAGCGCACAGACGGCCGATGACGTACAGCGCCAAGACACGCTGCGCGAGGTGACGGTCACCTCGCAGTCTGCCCAGAAACGGATGCAGGAGGTTCAGATTGGTGTGGAGAAGGTCAACGTGGCAACACTGGCCAAAGTGCCAGCACTGTTTGGCGAACGCGACATCATCAAGAGCCTGCAGCTGCTGCCGGGCGTGAAAAGTGAGAGTGAAGCCTCGGGCGGTTATGAGGTGCGCGGCGGTACGGCAGCACAGAACCTGATACTGCTTGACGGGGCCACAGTGTACAATGCCGGGCACCTGATGGGACTCTTCTCTACATTCAACGATGAGGCTCTGAGCAATGCTGCGCTTTACAAGGGGCTGGTGCCCGCACAACTGGGCGGGGGGGCATCGTCGGTCTTCGATATCAGCACTCGTCTGGGCAACTTGAGCGAACACCATTATAGCGCTACCGTGGGGCTGCTCTCGGCAAAGTTCTGCGCCGAGGGGCCACTGCAACGCGACCGTTCGTCGTTCCTCTTTGCCGGACGCCGTTCCTATTTGGATCTCTTTCTGAAGGCTACGAAGGAATATCGCGACGACACGATGCACTTCTACGATGCTAACTTGCGTCTACACTTCCGTCTGTCGCAGCACGACATTCTGGCCCTGTCGTTCTTCCGTGGGCGCGACAACATGGCGCTCGACGACCTTATGAACATGGAATGGGGCAACACGGCGGCAACAGCCAACTGGCTGCACACGGCCGGCGACAGCCATAACGCCACTACACAACTACTCTTCACTGACTACATGAGCGATGTGGGCATCGACATGCTCAACATCTACTACACCATGCGTGGCTACATACGCCACTTGACGCTTCGCCATGAGCACTCGTTCACTGCTGCCCGCCACCAGCTGCGGATAGGGGCCGAAACGACGCTCACGGGGCTGCAGTCGGCCGAATGGGACGTGAACCTGCTGCACCAGCGCGAACGCCGACAGGCTTGGACCAGCGCTGTATGGCTGAACGACGAATGGCAGCCCAACAGCCGTCTGCAGTTGTCAGCCGGCATAAGGCTGAACACCTTCAGCCCTCTGGGGGGAGTGCCCTACTATGAACTGAACACGGAAGGCGACATCAGCAAGACGATGCGCCCTGATGGGCTGGTGAAAACCTATACCGACGTAGAGCCACGCTTCAGTGTAAAGTGGGACATCGGCCAGCATCACAGCCTGAAGCTGGGCTACAGCCGAACATCGCAGCACATTCATGCCATACGAGGCTCGTCGATGTCGATGCCCTTCGACCGCTACACCATGAGCAGCAACATCGTCCGTCCGCAACGGGCACACCAGGTGGCGATGGGCTGGGTGGGCATCACACCGCAAGGCGACTACGACTTCTCGGCCGAGGCTTACTACAAGCGCATAGGCAATGTCTACGACTATCGCGACGGAAAGTCGTTCTACTCTGAGATTGAGATTGAACGGCTACTGTTAGGCGGCAAGGGACGGGCCTACGGACTGGAGCTTTGTGCCCACAAGAACACCGGACTGCTGACAGGATGGCTGAGCTACACGCTGTCGTGGAGTGAGAACAAGATTGAGGGCATTAACGCCGGGCAATGGTACACAGCCAGCAACGACCGCCGACACGACCTGTCGCTCGTCGGCATCTATCAGCTATCGCCTACATGGGAGCTGTCGGGTACATGGCGCTACAACACAGGGCAGGCCCTGACGGCTCCCAGTGCCAAATATGAGGTGGATGCCACTACCTACTATTACTATGCAGAACGCAATGGCTACCGTGCTCCAGCCTATCACAGGCTCGACGTCAGTGCCACGCACAGCCGACGGCTTCGCTCTGGAGCCACGCGCTGCTGGTCCTTCGGACTGTACAATGCCTACTGCCACTATAACCCTTTCATCATCCGTTTTGAGAATGACGACGAGCGACCAACGGGCAGCAAGGCCGTGCAGACATCGCTCTTCGGCATCATACCTTCTGTATCCTTCACACTGAAATACTGACATGAGCAGAGCACCATACATCATTCTACTATTAGCTGCCTGGCTCGCTGCCTGCGAGAAAGAACTTGACTTCAGCTATCACACCACTGAGCCACTGCTGGTCATAGAAGGGCGCGTGACCAACGAGGGCAGCGAAGTGCTCATCACTCGCACACGTGCTGTCGATGACTCAGTGCGCTCACGGGGGCTGAGCGGGGCCGAGGTCATCGTGACATGCGATGACGGCAGCACCACGCTTCTGCCCTTCGATCCTGTCACCGGTACCTATCGGTCGCCAATGAAAGGAGAGACCGGGCACAGCTATCAGCTGAAGGTTCACTTCGAGGGGCGCAGCTATTCCGCCACATCCAACATGCCGCCCGTTGCCACGATTCTCTCAGCCAACTTCCTGTGGCAAAGCGTGATGGGCAGCCGTCTGCTGGTGTACGAGATGTGGGCAGCCGAACAGCAACCCTCAGAGCGAAACTTCTACTGCTACCGCATGGACCGCCGCTCATCACACCCGAACATGAAGGGCAAGCGACAGGGCGATACCTACCGCTGGGCGGTGTTCGACAACCGGGGCTGTCCGCCAGGCTACATCTACCGTGACGTGATGTGCAGTAGCGAGCAGCTGATGGACGATGAAGATGAAGAGTATTGGAACACTACACTCTATGAGGGTGACATCATCACTTTCCAGCTGATGAGCATCGATCGTAGCGTCTATGATTACTATGCCTCCCTGCGCACAGGCCAAAATGGTGGCGCCAATCCCCGTTCCAACATCAGTGGCGGTTGTCTGGGCTATTTCGCCGCAATGAACATCAGTCGCACGTCGCCGCAGGTGTTCCATCGCGATGATGTCCTCGACAAGCCCATATGGACTCCACCCCAACAATGAAATACACCCATTTTCCCCATTAAGGCCATCCACATTGCATTGTATGCTTTGCTGAATCTGCCTAAAGGCGCTGAAAGGCGGGTAGGCGAGCTCTGCTCGGGAATGAGCGTCACCTTTCAATAGTAGTGTTCGAAGGACTAAGCGTTAACGGTGAGCGCCAAACTTAACCTTGGGTTCTCAAAGTGCTTTGAATGTGGCTTGGCCAAAACCTGCCAGCCGCCAGGAACGCCCGCCGCTTTCCTTGAAGTATACCAATGCAGTGTATTGATTTTCAGTTTGATAGAATGAGCCTTCTTCGGGCAGTAGATGGGTGGTGCCGTCGAGGTCGCAGAGCAGCAGCTGGTAGTTGTAGTAGCCCAGTTTCTGTAGAATAACAGCGTTCCATGACTGGTCTTCATCGCTCCATTCCATGACGTAGGTGTCTGGCTGTTCTAGGGTCCACCGGCCGTCTATGACCACACGTGCATTGTCGTAGTGGTGTGCAGGATGCGCCTTATAGTGCACATATACATAGTCTGATGTGGTGTGTATCTCATTGTTGTCGCTGTTTCTCACCAGCCAAGCTCCGTTGGCGTCAACGTCATAGATGTAGCTGCGGCGCGGTTCGGCATAGAAGGGCACGGCATGAAAGCTGCGGCTGTCCTCGTCCCAGGCCACGTGTGCCAAACCCATAGTGGGGTGGGAGGGATCGAGCACCTCAAACTTGCGGTATTCGTTGCCAGCCTCGAAGATAAGCCCTTTGTTGTGCTCCCAGCGCAGCCCTTGCGGTGTGGTGTAGTTAGGGCGTACGTTCACCTTCATGTTGTCTTCACGGCCATTCTGCATCACATAGGTCTGTATCTGTTCCGCTACATTAGTCACCGTCATTCCGGCACCATAGGTCACGTTCATCGTCAGCTGTTGGTGGCTCTGGTTGTGGTCAACGTCTGTGTTGGTAGTTACCCCCAGATTCACCTTTGCACGTTGCTCTGCCACTCGCAGTTCCACGCATATCACCTCGTTGTCGTCATCATCCTCGTCAATGATGTGCAGGCGGTAGTTGCCGCTCATCTTCAGTCGTGTGTCGTCATTGGGCAGCTGCATGTGGTAGTGTGTGTAGAGCACGGTGGTGTTCAGCGAGTTCTCGTAGTTGTCGATGGGGCGCTCGTTGAAGCCGTCCAGCCAGTCGCTCTCGAAGAGTCCTTCAGTGGGAGTCCAGTCGGGGTTGCATGGCTCTATACGGTACACCAGGCGATGGTAGGTGTGCGACAGTTGGTCGAAGTCTATGCTCAGCACATCGCGGCTGCCCAGAGTCATAATGGGCAGTGCTTCGAAGTCGTCGTTCAGTATTACCTGCAGCGACTTGAATTCTGGTGACAGAATCTGGTGGCGGGCCTGCGACATCAGCGGCAGCAGTACGGCCAATAGTAGTAGGCGTTTCATAGTGGTATGATGTTGTTTATGCGGGGCAAAGATACGAAGTTTTTTGCATATAACATGAGTATCTGCTTTTTATCTCTCGTTTTTTTTGTTTTTTCTTTTGTTTTTCGCCCTTTTATTCGTATCTTTGCAGTTGTCTTTGCGCATGTTCCCTGCTATGAAGGAGGGAAAAGTGCAATAATTGAGGATGAAAACAGATAACAGTATTATAATAAAGGGAAAAACTATGAAGAAGCGAGTATTTGCAGGGCTGGCTTTCTGCTGCATGACAACGGTGGCCGGTGCACAGGGGAACCAGTGGTTTCAGGACATGAAGGTCAGTGGTTACGGAATGTTACAGTATCAGGCCAGTGACAAGGAAGGAAGTGAGGCGAACACCTTCAACCTCCGTTTGGCGCGATTGGCAATTGAAGGGCGTGCCCATAAGGATTTCTACTATAAGGCACAGATGCAGATCAACGGTAACACGAGTCAGGGGTCAAGTGCCATCCGTTTGGTTGACCTTTTCGGAGAATGGCAGAAGTATGAGTTTCTGAAAGTGAAGGCAGGACAATTCAAACGCCCCTTCACCTTCGAGAATCCCATGCATCCTATCACGCAGGGTTTCATGAGCTACTCGCAGAACGTCTCCAAACTGTCGGGATTCAGCGACCGCACTGGCGAACATGCCAGCAACGGACGCGATATAGGCCTGCAGCTGCAGGGTGACCTGCTGAAGAATGCCAACGGACGTAACCTGCTGCACTATCAGGTGGGTGTGTTCAACGGCGAGGGCATCAACGTGAAAGATGCCGACAACCGTAAAGACATCATCGGCGGTGTATGGGTGATGCCTGTCAAAGGCATGCGCATAGGAGCCTTTGGTTGGAAGGGAAGCCGCAACGGCGTAGGCGAGAAGAACCGCTATGCCATCTCTGCTGAATACAGTAAGGACGACTGGACTCTGCGCTCGGAATACATACACAGCCAGGGCTTCGGTGCTGATGTGACGAAGGGCGACAAGGCCGACGGTGTATATGCCCTCTGCATTGCTCCGGTGCAGAAGAACAAGATGCACGTGAAAGCCCGCTATGACCTCTATCGCGACCAGAAGACATGGGCTTCGTCAAAGACGCTATATGAGGTGGGCGCCGACTATCTGTTCACCAAGAATCTGCAGCTCAACGTGGAGTACGCCAGGGTGAACGAGCGACAGGGACACCACAACTATAATATGGTGGACGTGGAACTGGACATACGTTTCTAAGTCACAACGTCTTGCCCACACCCTGTTGCTTTCTGAAGCCATGAAGAGAAGCGTATTGCTGATATATACCGGTGGTACCATAGGCATGGACCGCAACCCGAAGACGGGGGCACTCGAGCCTTTCGACTTCGAGCAGCTGTTATGCCGTGTGCCAGAGCTGGAGCAGTTCTCTACCGAGATAGCCACCTATCAGTTCTCGCCACCCATTGACTCCAGCGACATGTTGCCCAGCAGGTGGACGGAACTGGCCCACATCATCAGCGACAACTACGAGCTGTACGACGGCTTCGTAGTGCTGCACGGTACCGACACCATGGCCTACACAGCATCGGCACTCTCGTTCATGCTGCAGAACCTGTCGAAGCCGGTGGTGTTCACAGGTAGCCAGTTGCCCATAGGCCAATTGCGCACAGACGGCAAGGAGAACCTCATTACATCTATAGAGATAGCAGCTGCCCGCCGACAAGACGGCTCGGCACGGGTGCCAGAGGTGTGTGTCTATTTCAGCGGGCACCTGATGCGCGGTAACCGCACCACCAAGCAGAGTGCCGATGCCTTCAATGCCTTCGAGTCGTTCAACTATCCGCACCTGGCCGACGCTGGTGTGCAGATAGCCTATCACGATGAGTTTATACATCGACCGCAGTATCCGCAAAAAGCATTGTCAACGCAGTTCAACCTCGATGCCAACGTCATTATTTTCTCACTCTTCCCTGGCGTGCGCGAAGACCTGATACGCCACATCATTGCCACGCCCAACTTGCGCAGCATTGTGATGCGAACTTTCGGCAGTGGCAATGCGCCTCAGAACCCATGGCTCATCAGCGCACTGCGTGAGGCCACACGTCGGGGCAAGGTGGTGGTGAACATCAGCCAGTGTCTGCAGGGCTGTGTGGCCATGGAGCGCTACGACACAGGCGTACAACTTAGGGATGCTGGCGTGGTGAGCGGCTTTGACAGCACCGTTGAGGCTGCCGTCACCAAGCTGATGTATCTACAGGCTCGCTACGACAATGCCGACCAGGTGCGGCGCATGATGCAGCAGAGCCTCTGCGGAGAGGTAACAGCAGGATGACGCTCAAAAAGAAAGGATTTTCTACTTTCTGCTTACTTTTTGCAAAATAAATTTGCAAAAATGCTTGCAGATTAATATTTTTTTGTACCTTTGCACCGCAAAATCGTTCAATAGCCGAAAAACATAAAGGTAAAAAGAAAAGAAATGAGTAGAATAATTACTCCCATCAACTATCAGCGTCTGCTCGACATGCGACAAACCGAGCAGGGAATCAAACTCATCAAGGAATTCTTCCAGCAGAACCTCTCTACTGAACTGCGGCTTCGCCGTGTGACGGCACCGCTCTTCGTGCTGAAAGGACTGGGCATCAACGATGACCTGAACGGGGTGGAGCGCCCTGTGTCGTTCCCCATCAAGGATTTGGGCGATGCACGTGCAGAGGTGGTACATTCACTGGCTAAGTGGAAGCGTCTGACGCTGGCTGAGTATGAGATAGAGCCTGGCTACGGTGTATATACCGACATGAATGCCATACGCGCCGATGAAGAGTTGGACAACCTGCACTCGCTTTATGTAGACCAATGGGACTGGGAGGCCGTCATCTCTAAGGAAGACCGCAGTGTGGCTTTCCTGAAAGACATTGTGGAGCGTATTTACGCCGCTATACGTCGCACAGAGTATCTTACCTGCGAGACATACCCCCAGCTGAAGCCTTTCTTGCCAGAGAAGATACACTTCATTCATGCAGAGGAACTGCTGCGCATGTATCCTGACAAGACACCAAAGGAGCGCGAAGATGCCATCTGCGAGGCTTACGGTGCCGTATTCATCATTGGTATTGGCGGCAAGCTCAGCAACGGAGAGAAGCACGACGGACGCGCTCCTGACTATGATGACTGGAGCACGATTGCTGAGGACGGAAGGGCAGGGCTCAACGGCGACATCCTTATTTGGTATCCCGTGTTAGGCCGTTCCTTCGAGCTGTCATCTATGGGCATAAGGGTTGACAAAGAGTCGTTGCTGCGGCAGTTGAAGCTTGAGGGGCAGGAACAACGTGAGCAGCTGTACTTCCATCGCCAGCTGCTGGACGGCAAGCTACCGTTGAGTGTGGGCGGAGGCATAGGCCAGAGCCGGCTATGCATGGTGCTGCTGCAGAAGGCACACATCGGCGAGATACAGGCCAGCATCTGGCCAGACGAGATGCGCCAGGAGTGCAAGCGCCTCGGAATGCCTCTGATATAGCCTCGCCCTCATTGCCTATCTCTTTTTGAGAAGGTGTATGAAGGAAAAAAACACTGAAAAAATTTGCCTGTTCGGGAATAAATACGTAATTTTGCGCGACGAAAACAACGAAGCAACATGAATTACGAAGAAATGCTCAAACAGCAGGATGGCGTGGCCCAGCACAAGGAGGTGTTGCCACTTGGCACATTCTACAAGAAACTCATTGACGGGAAATACCGGAATGTGGTGGAACTGAAGCCTGAATTGGCTGACAGCTTAGTGTTCTGTGACGGACTGCGGCACGACCAGCAGCTGGCTGCAGGACTGAAGAGCCCCTACCAGCTTCGCTATGAACTGCATGAGGACAGTGGTGGCATATACGAGATGGAACTGCAGCCAGGCAACTACCAGACGTTGGCGCAGCTGCTGGAGAGCAATCCTGCCATCGTGGCTGAGCGCGGCTTTGTAGATAACTTCATCAGCAATCTTATAGACATCACCGAGCAGTTGCACGAGAAAGGTGTATACCACCTGTGCTATGCTCCACAGACCATTTTTGTGCGCAAGGGTGAGCGCTCCCCACTGCTGCTCTGTCACGGGTCATCGTTCAAGGCGATGAAAGACTGGAACAAGATGTATGTGGGCTATGAGGAATGCGTGGCACCTGAGACCCTTGCCGGCGAGGATGTTGACGAGCGTGCCGATGTGTATGCACTGGGACGGCTCATAGAAACGATTTTCAGCAGCGGCAGCATACCCTACGAATACAAGGGATTGGTGAAGAAAGCCACCCAGGAGGAACCCATGAAGCGTTATTCGTCGCTGAGTGAGATGCGCTCGGCCATGTCGGCAAAGAAAAACACCAAGCGGTCGCTCTTTCTCTTATTGGCAGCCTGCCTGGTGGTGGGGCTTGCTGTGTGGGCCTATTTCGACTTGATACCTGAGAGCAGCAATGTGGAGTTTATTGACAGCACAGGAGCCAAACCGGCTTCCGATCCCTTCGCCGAAACGTATGACGACCCATTGGTGAACGACCAAGACGAGTATATGGACCCTGAGATTGCCATGTATCTTGACTCCATAGGGCTAGAGGAAATGACCGAGGAGGAAGTGCGGCAACTGTCAGACTCTATCAACACGCGTAATGAACTATTGAAGATATTCAGGCGCCGCTTCACTCAGAAGGCTAATACCAGCATAGACAAGCTATACAGCAACGACCAGATGGGCTCGAGCGAGAGTGACTTCCTGGCTCACAGCGGTGAGGTGATGAGCGAACTGATGGAGTATGCCAAGCAGTTGAGTGAGGATACAGGATTGCCGTTAGAGGAAGCACAGCAGGTGGCCAGTCAGATCATCTCGCATTTGCAGGCAGAGAAGCAGCAAAATGTGACACACTTTGGTACAATGACCCAAAGTGGTGAGGACAGTGAATAATTCAATTAATCTATATATATATAAATAATGAGAAGCAGGACAGCAGACTGGTTTGAATGCAGAATCAGGTATGAGAAGACCATGGACGATGGTCTTCAGAAGAAAGTGACTGAGACATATGTAGTGGACGCCCTCTCGTTTACCGAGGCCGAGCAGCGTATCATTGAAGAGATGTCATTGTTTATCAGCGGTGAGTTTGAGGTGAGCGACATCAAGCGGGCAGTATACAAAGAGATATTCTTTGCCGACGAGGACTCGGCCGACCGATGGTACAAGGCCAAGCTACAGTTCATCACCATAGATGAGAAGACAGAAAAGGAGAAACATTCCAACATTGTCTACTTGGTGAATGCAGGCACACTGAATGGCGCCGTGAAAAACATTGACGAAGTGATGGGCGGCACAATGATAGACTACGTCATAGCAGCAATGGCCGAAACTACACTGGTGGATGTCTTTGAATATACGAAGAAAGATGGAGAGACAAAACCTGAGTTTGAAGTAGAGTGATGTACCCTGTTAAGGAAAACCTGCACCGTGTGTTGGCTACACTGCCTGAGGGCGTGCGCTTGGTGGCCATCAGCAAGTACCATCCTGCTGACTACATCATGGCAGCCTATGAGGAGGGGCAGCGTGTGTTTGGCGAGAGCCATGAGCAGGAGATACGTGAGAAACACACTGTTCTGCCCAAGGATATAGAGTGGCACTTCATAGGCCACCTGCAGACGAACAAGGTGAAGTACATTGTGCCCTATATCTCAATGATTGAGGCTGTCGACTCTATGAAGCTGTTGCGTGAGATACAGAAGCAGGCCGCCAAAGCGGGCAGAGTGGTGAAAGTGCTGTTGGAACTGCACATAGCTGAAGAGGCCACCAAATACGGTCTGACGCCTGACGCCTGCCGCCAGCTGCTGGCTGATGGCGAATGGCGGCAGATGCCTAATGTGCAGATATGCGGACTGATGATGATGGCATCGAATGTAGATGACGAGCGGCAGATAGCTTCGGAGTTTCAACAAGCCTCTGATTTCTTCGATGAGGTGAAAGCCCGTTTCTTTGCTGATGATGATGCCTTCTGCGAGAGGTCGTGGGGCATGAGCGACGACTATCCTATTGCCGTAGGCCATCGTTCCACAATGGTGCGCATCGGCACAGCCATCTTCGGGCCAAGGGTGTATTAGTTGAATTATGGCAGTACCTATATATATAATAGAGGAAGAGAAACTACGTCGCAACCTTAAGCTCATTGCCGACGTGGCCCAGCGTGCTGATGTGGAGATTATTCTTGCCTTCAAGGCATTCGCCCTGTGGAAGACGTTCCCCATATTCCGCGAGTACATTAGCAGCACTACGGCCAGTTCACTTGGTGAGGCACGGTTGGCCTATGAAGAGTTTGGTGCAAAGGCCCACACTTTCTCGCCAGCCTATACCGAAGGGGAGATAGACCAGATAGCGTCATGTTCCAGTCATCTGACATTTAACTCGCTGTCGCAGTATGAGCGTTTCCACGAGAGGGTAGGGGAGCGTTGCTCCCTAGGGCTGCGCGTCAATCCAGAATACAGCGAGGTGGAGACACTGCTCTACAATCCCTGTGCCCCTGGCACGCGCTTTGGTGTCACTGCCGACAAGCTGCCAGCCAAACTGCCTAACGACATAGACGGCTTCCACTGCCACTGTCACTGCGAGAGTGGTGCCGATGTGCTGCAGCGCACGCTGGTGCACATTGAGAAGAAGTTCAAACGTTGGTTCCCCCAGTTGAAATGGCTCAACCTGGGGGGCGGACACTTGATGACACGCAAGGACTATGACGTGAACATGCTGATAGGAATACTGAAAGGACTGCATGAACGCTATCCTTGGCTCCGCATCATCCTTGAGCCGGGAAGTGCTTTTGCATGGCAGACGGGACCATTGGTGGCACATGTGGTCGACGTGGTGGAAGACAAAGGCATACGCACAGCCATACTCGACGTCAGTTTCACATGCCACATGCCCGACTGTCTGGAGATGCCTTACTTCCCTGATGTGCGTGGCGCTGAGCATATAGCCGAAACGGGAACCGACGCATCACCCTATACTCTGCACCCCACGCTCTATCGTCTGGGGGGCAACAGCTGTCTTAGTGGCGACTATTTGTCGGCGTGGCGCTTTGATCATGAACTGCAGATAGGCGAGGAGATAATATTTGAGGACATGATACACTATACCACTGTAAAGACCAATATGTTCAACGGCATCACACACCCGTCAATAGCCATGCTTCACAGTGACGGAAAACTAGAGATGTTACGCGATTTTGGCTATGAAGACTACAGAAACCGGATGGATTAGCATTTTTTTTGAAAAAAAACGGTGAAAAGTTTTGCGGGTTCGGAAAATTGTATTACCTTTGCACCCGCAATCAAGAGAGATGCACTTCTAAGGGAAGTTTTGCGGAAATAGCTCAGTTGGTAGAGCACGACCTTGCCAAGGTCGGGGTCGCGGGTCCGAGTCCCGTTTTCCGCTCCACATTCTGAAACAAAGAGCGACGTATCAGTATTTATACGTTGTAAAAATGCCCAGGTGGCGGCATTGGTAGACGCGCACGTTTCAGGTGCGTGTGCCGCGAGGCGTGCAGGTTCGAGTCCTGTTCTGGGCACTCTTTTTTCTGGTGTGAATTATGTTGGAGAGGTGGCGGAATTGGTAGACGCGCTACTTTGAGGGGGTAGTGTCAATTGCGACGTGGGAGTTCGAGTCTCCTCCTCTTCACCATTTTAACGCTCTTATTTACAAATATTTAGTTGCGGAAATAGCTCAGTTGGTAGAGCACGACCTTGCCAAGGTCGGGGTCGCGGGTCCGAGTCCCGTTTTCCGCTCTTTTGTGACTAAATATTGTTATATCATAAACTAATATAAGATTCAGTTTCCATTTGTTTCTATGAATTTATATTTAAGGTATTTTGACAATGAGACGCTTGTGACATCTGTCGAAGATGCAATTGCATTCTTGTCGCAGATAGATGAAATAGGCATGAACCCTGTGTTGGAGAACGATATACGTGAGTACGTGGCCAGCGATGTGTTCTACCCCAAGCGTTACAAAATACGTCCTCGCGTTTATTTCATCATCATTAAGACTGAGGCTGCCACGATGCAGGACTTCAAGGAGAAGAAGGCATTGCGGGGGCATGATGATATTCCTGAAACCAAGGAACGGCCAGCGTCTCTGGCAGTGGTCAAACTCAATGAGGAAAACCCTGGCTGGTATGAGGGAGTGATGGATTTCAAGCGTGTGGTGATTGTGCCCAGTACTGGCAAATTCCAGTATCGCGACACACATTTTGTGGCTCAGGTGAAAGCCATCTCGCCTATGGACTGTTATAATCGCATTGTGGAGCACCTTAGACAGCGCGTTGATGAGCGCAGCCAGTTTCCTTCGGTCAAGGGCAAGAACTTCAAGTGCCGTTATTTAGGCGCTGCAAAGTAGGCCTTGCCAGAAACAAGTAAGGACAAACAATAAATCATTCTGGAAGATGAACAAGGCAATGTTGATAGGCAATGTTGGCAAGGAGCCAGAGGTGCGCTACGTAGACCAAGGCAAGCCTGTGGCGCGTATATCACTTGCCACTACTGAGCGTGGCTACACATTGCAGAACGGCACGCAGGTGCCCGACCGTACCGAATGGCATAGCGTCATCTTATGGTACAGACTGGCAGAGATAGTGGAACGCTATGTGCACAAAGGCGACAAAATCTACGTAGAGGGGCGCATACACTATGCTTCATACGACGACAAGCAGGGCAAGCGCCGCTTCTACACTGAGATTTGGGCCGACAACATGGAGTTGCTTACCCAGCGCTCACAGCAGCAGATGCCGTCTGAAGGCAACCAGGAATAACGCATTGAAGTAAATGTATTGTCTCTTATCCATTCTAGCCGAAGTACAGTTTCTCCCCGTCACTCCTGGTGCGTTGCTGTCATTGGGCCTGGCTTTGCTCCTGCTCTTTGTGTCGGGTTTCGCTTCTGGGTCGGAGATAGCATTCTTCTCGTTGTCGCCTACTGACCTGAATGAGCTTGATGAAGAGAAAAACGCTGTCGACGCGAAGATACAGAAGCTGCGCAGCCAGTCGGAGCGCACACTAGCCACCATCCTCATCACCAACAACCTGGTGAACGTCACCATCATCATGCTGTGCAACTATTTCTTTGCACACACCATCAGCTTCGGTCAGTCACTATGGCTGCAGTTTGTGGTGGTGACGGTGTTGCTCACCTTCCTTTTGCTGCTCTTTGGCGAAATCATACCTAAAGTGTATTGCGGACAGCACGCACTGGCCGTATGTCGCAGGCTGGCACCCGTCATCTCTGCCCTCAGCAGTTTTTTCCGTCCGCTCTCCAGCATTCTCATCCGCTCTGGCATGCTGGCCGAGAAAGTGGTGCAGAAAGGCAACCACGTGCTCAGCGTTGACGATTTGGAGCAGGCACTCGAACTCACCGACAAGGAAGAGATCAAGGAGGAGCAGAACATGCTGGAGGGCATTGTACGCTTTGGCGATGAAACGGCCAAGGAGGTGATGACCAGCCGTCAGGATGTGGTCGACCTCGACTTCCGCTCTTCCTTCGCCGACGTCATCAAGTGCATCGTGGAAAACAACTATTCGCGCATACCCGTCTATCAGGACTCAGTCGACAACATTCGCGGCATACTCTATATCAAGGACTTGCTACCCCATTTGTCGAAACCCACCAATTTCCGCTGGCAATCGCTCATCCGACCGCCTTACTTCGTGCCTGAGACAAAGAAGATTGACGACCTGCTGCGCGAGTTCCAGGCGAACAAAGTTCACATTGCCATCGTGGTAGATGAGTTTGGCGGCACCAGCGGCATCATCACGCTGGAAGACATCCTGGAGGAGATAGTGGGCGAGATCAACGACGAGTATGACGAGGAGGAGAAGAACTATGTGCGGGTGAATGCCAACACTTACATCTTTGAGGGAAAGACACTGCTTACCAACTTCTACCGCATTCTTGAAGTCGACGACGATGTGTTTGAAGATGTGGAGGGTGATGCTGACACGCTGGCAGGACTGATGCTGGAGCTGAAAGGCGACTTCCCCAAGCCGCACGAGCGTTTGGAGTACCGCCAGTTCAGGTTCGAGGTTATTGAGCTCGACGGACATCGCATAGCCAAAATCAAGGTTAAAGTGAATAAGGACGACAATGGCGCTGATTGACATACGGCAGGTGTCGCCCTCTGTGCGTCTGGGTCTGTGGACCATCGACGACACCTACGTGGGGTCTCCTCGTGTGCGTGAGCGTCAGGCGGTGCATGATTTGTTGGTCACCATGATGCATAACAGTGCCATACACCTGCTGCACAATGACGATGGCAAGCCCCTTGTAGCAGAAGACGGCCAGCTGCTGCCTTCGTGGCAGGTCAGCGTGAGCCATACGCGCGGTTACGCGGCTGTCATGCTCTCGCAAAGCAATGGGGTGGGGGTTGACATAGAATACCGTTCACAGCGGGTTGATAACATTGCCAGCCGTTTCATTCGCCCCGACGAGCCTGCCAGCACCACCGACGAAAGACTGTTGGTGTGGTCGGCAAAGGAGACTGTCTACAAACTGTTTTCAGCCCGACACTTAGCGTTCTTCGACATGCGCACCGTCAGCATTGGCGACAAGGTACTGCTCATGGAGAACATGAAGGACCACATACTCGTAGATGTGGGCTATGAGTTTTCCCCCGACTATGTGCTCACCTTTGCCTCAATGGCGCTATCACACTCTTCACTCTAACTCTTCACTCTCAACTATTCACCACCCCAGTTCCTTCAGTCCGGCGGCGGTGTACCACTGCATCTGGCTGATGGTGTTGTTTTGTCTGGTCTTCACCTTCGTCATCGAGTTTTGCGGCAGATACATGCTCACACCTCCGTAGCGCTCGGTGGTCACCTCAAAGTCGTTGAAGAAAAATCCCTTATAGTCGATATAAGGCACATGGCCGCTCGACATCCACACCGTTGTCATCGTGTTGTAGGGCACGGCCTGGTCGAAGGCCTTTCTCCACTCTTTGTACACCTCGGCGGGAGCAAAGCGCAGCATCACATCGTTCATGTCGAAAAGCGTTTGGTCATAGTAGTAGATGAGGCCGCTCACGTCGGGATAGCCTTCACCATTCTCGCCTATGGGCTGGAAGCATTGTCTCAGTGCCTGGCGTGTGGCTTGTGCCAGCTGTTCCATCCCACTTGTCTTCACCACAGCCATCGGTTCCTGATAGTTGGTGTAGGTGCGGTCGAGGTTCGACACGGTGCAAACCTGCTTGAAGTAAGCATCAGTGGCTAGCTGGTAGAAATCGTCGCGCTGGCTGAAGAGTGCGGGAATCACTGTGTGGTAGGGAGCCCCCTCTCCGGGAATCTCGGCTGCCGACGCTATGATATAATCGGCACTGTTGCGCAGCTCGTAGGCCGACTCCACACACTGGAAGCAGCAGCAGTCGGCAAAGATGAAGCGCAGTTTCTGCCCCTCATTCACACTCTCTATCACGCGCGCCATGTCGGGGATGTTCATCCACTGTTCGCCGCCCACTATGTCCTGTCCATACGCTTTGCGCTGTCGGCTGGCGCTGGTGCCTGGCCATATTGTCCAGCCTTCGGCGTGGCCCCACAACACTAGTCCGTAGCTTTGGGCAGGATAGTTTGTTTTCATCCATGCAAGAGCCGTTTTCAGCGTTTCGGGATCCGACGACTTCATCTCGCTGTCAAAGGTCTTCAGGCGCAAGGTGTCGCCATTCTCCACCTTCATCAGGAAAGGCCGTTTGCCGTAGATGTCGACAAAGAGAAGCAGATTGTTGCCTTGGGGCAGTTGCTTGCTGCCTTCCATCATCTGTTGCAGGTCAGGGTAGAAGAAGCTCTGCCCCAGTGATCCGCTGGTCAGGTTGTTATCGCCTGCCACATACACCAGCACGCTCTGCATGTCGGGTTGTTTGGGCGGGTCATTCTTGTCCTTGTGGCATGTCGACAGCATGAGAAGTGCTGTTGTGGCCAATGTAATTTGTTTGATAATCTTCATGATGAATAGGTCTAAACACAAAGCGTTGCTGCAATGACTAATAGCGAGAGTAAACCTGTCAGTATTCCCACATTTTCCTTAGCCGCTCTTTCGTGTTGTCATTATTTATTTAGGGCGCAAAATTAATAAAAATAAGCGATTGCGCCAAATAATAATACTACAATTTGGTGCAATCGCGCAAAAAAGTCGAGATGGCTGCGAGGTGGTTCGAAGGAGAACTATCGTTTCGCGCGCTTCCTGCTGGCACTCTAGATAGGCTCCATGCCGAAGTGCACGGTTGTGCTATAGGTATAGACTATCTTATGCGTCATGCGGCGCAGCGTTTCAGCAAACGGATGGTTGTGGTGAGCATCAGCCCACGTCATACGCTGTTCATACCAGTGGCGAAGCAGGTCGGTGTGGACATTATCATATTCGTCTTCCCCAAGCTCCCACCTGATAGCATGCTCCTCTGTATTCCAGCCACATGGCTTACCACTGCGCAGCAGCTCCAGCTCCTCCTGTAGCAGGGCATAGCGCAGCCGCATGATTTCAGACCTATAGCCGCACACCTCCATCGGGAAAGCAGAATGATGCCCGTCCATCACTTCAGCAATGGTGGACACGAGGTTTTCCCATTCAGCAAAGTCCAGGAAGTACATCTTTTGCAGCGAAGTGTCGTTCAGCAGCACCACCATGTCGCGATAAGCTCCTATGGTCTTGTATGTCTCCACTATTCCTTGCATAGCGGCGGAGATGTTAATGTCATACTGCGATCCGCAACCCAAGCATTCGTAGATGGGATCAAAGTCAGACATCACTTTGTTGAACGCCACTTCGTCCAGAACGGCCATGTCTTGTCCTTTCTGCTTCAGGTAGTCCAGAAACAGCTCTTCCACCCTTTCCTCACAAGTCCATAGGTAAGCATAATAGTGTGGCCCGTCATAGTTGAGCCACATCTGGTAGATATTCAGCAACAGATGATAGGCTTGCGGGTCTAGTCTTTTCTTCAATTCCCTGTCAGTGTCGGGCATCACCAACTCTTCGTCCCCTTGCAGGGCCATCACCTTGCGAATCACTTCAACGTCCTCGGCCGACAGTTCCTCTGGCATCAGGAGACTCCGCGGCGGCATTGCGTCCTGCTCGTCGTCGGTATCCTCGCCAGTCTCCTTCATCACGATAGTGGTGCTGTCCTTGTCCTCCACCTCTTCTTCCACTGTATTGCTCTTCACTGTTCCTTTGCCGCCACATGCCGACAAAAGAAGCGAGGCGAATGCCACACAAACAAAGATTATCTTCATCATTCTAGTCGCCGTTTTTAAAAATGAGTGATATATCTATCGGCTTGCGGCCTGCAGGAGTCTAGCACACCTTGGTCAGCAGCATGTCTTCATGAACCGGGTGGAACATCTCGAAGACCACCAGAGAGGTAAGCCGCTTTTTCATCATTATTTATATTAGAGGGCAAAATTAATAAAAATAAGCGGTTGCGCCAAATAATAATACTACAATTTGGTGCAAGCGTGCAAAAAAGTCGAGATGGCTGCGGGGTGGGTCCGAGTAAGGGAACTGTTGTGTCGCGCGCGCGTATAATACGCGCGCGAAAGCTTTTTCGTGCTACCAGTGCTACCAGTGCTACCATGTGCTACCAGTGAAGGCAGAGGGTGGGCTGAAGAAAAGAATCCCAAGGCTTGGGACAAAATTTTGGCGGTCATTTTTTCGAAAAAGTGGCCACCGCATTTTCATGGGAGGGCGCCATTATCAAACGGTGCATTGGCCGGTAGCATTGGTAGCACTGGTAGCACTGGTAGCACGAAGATTCACTCCTGTGCGCGCACGTGGCATACTGAGCTGACTACGACACGTTAAAATGGTTGAGAATGTGTTAATATCATGTTAATGACGTGTGGAACAAAGGGGACAGGCGTAACTTTGCACAAGATGGATAAAACATATAAGCCTATGAATAAGAATGCCCTCTACCCCTTGCGTGCTGCTATGCAACGAATATACTTGTTCGTGCGCCATCTACTGATGTTTGCCGCCTTGCTGTTCCGCCGTCTGGCAGCAGCCATAGCTCGATGCTGGCGAGAAACGGGGGGTGACAATACCGCTGAGAGAGACTCTTCAACGCCCGATGATCGTAGATCGGAAACGTTGTGGGCAGGCGAACTTTGTTCTATAATACCCTCTGCGGATAGGATGGCAGGAGGTACTTCCTGTCATCCTATCCGCAGGTGCTTCGCAGCCTTAACTATTGATAAGAGGGGCGCCCATGAGCACGGGCGACCCCTTCAAAGTCGCTGTGTCTTCTGTCGTTCTATACCATATAGTGCAAGGAGTGCAGCCAGGAGCGCAAGGAGCCCGTAGGCACTCCCCTCCCTTGTAGGGGAGGGGTAGGGGTGGGGTCAGTATCTTTCTAAGGGCTTGACGAAGCGCAGGTTAGACAATACATTGAGGACAGTCATCACCCCAAGCCGAAGGGGTGAGAGGTGCCCTTGAATAAGCGGATTTGGATAATACTGACCCCACCCCTGCCCCTCCCCTACATGGGAGGGGAGTGCCTACGGACACCATCACTCCCGCACCTACGGGCGTCATCACTCCCGCGCCTACGGGCACTATCACTCCCGCGCCTACGGACACCATTACTCCCGCACCTACGGGCACCATCACTTCTGCGCAGAGTCTCAAACTGAAGTAATATAACAAGTGTCTATTTGTTATATGGAAGTAGAGGTCGCTTGCCTGTTTCCTTTCTGCATCTTGGATACTTGATGGCCATTCATCATTATAAAAGATGAACAGGTCAATATGCCTCGTCATTAGCAATCTCGTTGGCAGTGATTTTGCGGCTGTCTATCTTTCGCCAGCAGTAGACGATGTAGGCGAGGACAAAGGGCACGAGAAGCGACACGTAGAACATAGTGCGCAGGGTGAACTCGCTACTGCACGAGTTGGCTATGGTGAGCGATGCCTGCAGGTCGGCAGTTGATGGATAGTAGGCAGTGTTGTTCCATCCTGCGCATAGCAGCAGGGCGAGAACGGTGAGTATGGTGCCAGCACCTGCAAACCAGATGCCCTTGTGAGCTGAGAGCTGCCTGTTGTCCGTGCCAGTTTCCGCTTCTGCTGTCGTTTCTGTTCTCATTCCTGTCCAGATGCCCCAGAGCACTAATGCTACACCGGCAAGGAGCAGCAGAAGCAGGGGCCACATTTGCAGCAGGTTGTGCAGATACTTGTTGGGCTCCATGACGATGACTCCCTGTGCATCAACGGCATAGCCGTCCTTCAGCAGCAGGTGAACCAAATAGGCCACGAAGAGTACGACGAAGGGAACGGCGTTGCTCACCAGTCGCACATTGGCTCTTGAGCGGATGTTGCTATCGTCCACATTATTCATTATATAGAGCGTGCCCAGGATGCGAGCCAGGAACATCACAGCCAGCCCCAGGATGAGTACCCACGGGTTGAGCAGTGCGTCGAGACCGTGCGAGGCATTGGCCCAGGCACTCACAGTTCCACTTGAGAACTGTATGGCTTCACTGCTTGACAATTGCTGCGTAAGAGGTGAATTTGCCAGGTTGTCAAATTGTACGATAAAGTTTGAACCCTCGAAGAACGTGGCTACAGCGCCGCCGAGCAGCAACGGACCGAGTATGCCGTTGAGTACCAGCATCCACTGGAAGGTAGAAGGCCCAAGGATATTGCCCAGCTTGTTCTGGAACTCATAGCTAACGGCCTGCACCACGAAGGTAAAGAGTATAATCATCCACAGCCAGTAGGCACCGCCGAAGCTGGTGCTGTAGAACAGGGGAAACGATGCGAAGAAGGCTCCGCCGAAGGTGACGAGCGTGGTGAAGGTAAACTCCCACTTGCGCCCTGTGCTGTTCACCACCAGGCGACGGCCCTCAGCCGTGCCGCCGAGTGAGCGCACCATGCTGTTGGCTCCCTGCACAAACATCAGGAATACGAGGATGGCACCGAGCAGGGATACGATGAACCACCAGTAGTGTTGTAGGAAATGGTATGTCATGGCTTTTTCATTTATCGTTTATTGTTTCTTTTAGCTATGCGTCAGGACCTTTGTTGATTTGTTTAAACATGATGCTGATCTCTATGCCAAGCATGGCGGTGAAGAGTCCGAGGAAGAGGATGAAGGTGAGTGCCACGCTGCCAGGCTGCAGGTTGCTCACGGCGGCCCATGTGGGCAGCATGTCCTGTATGGTCCAGGGCTGTCGTCCCAGTTCGGCCACTATCCATCCGCTCTCTGAGGCTATGTAGGCCAGCGGCACCATGATGATGGCAGCCCAGCAGAGCCAGCGCGGTTGCGAACCAGATGCGGGCACGTCGGCCTCGGTCTCAGGCAGCAGGCCGATGGCAGCCAGCAGACGGCGTGTGAAGATGGAGAGGAAGGGCACGCAGTAGGCTAGCATCAACACCAGGCTGAAGAACACGATAAGCAGGCAGCCCGTGCCCACCATTGCGCGGAAGGCCCAAAAGTTGAGAGGAATGTTTGGCACCAACTCGCTCTTGTCATGCACGTAGCCGTAGCCCATGTACTGAATGTTCTCGTTGAGTGCTGTGCGCTGTGCACTAAGCGTTGCCTCGTCGGCTCCCTCGGCCTTTAGCTGGCGGTAGGCCTGCAGGTCGGCCAGGGCCTTACGTCCGCGTGCTATCTTCTCATCGGCTGAAGGCTCGCGTGTACCGTCGGGACGAGTGTATCCGTTTAGCAGGTCGTTGATGCCAGGCACATAGCCGTCGGCAGAGCCAGTAGCCATCACCGAGAGGAAGCTGGGCAGCCCTATCTTCAGTGGCGGCTCTTCGCCGAAACGATAGTCGGGCTGGGTGAGGGGATTGAGCAGTGCGAACATGGTGAGCGACTGCTCTGTGCCGCCATTGTAGAGTGCCTCCATAGCGGCCAGTTTCATGGGCTGCGTCTTAGCAACGTCCTGGCCAGATATGTGACCGGTGAAGGCGGCGCCCAATGATGCAATGAAGCCCACCAGCGCACCTAACTTTATGCTCTGCTTGGCCAACTCCAAATGGCGTTTCTTCAGCAGATACCAGCATGATACTGCCACTACGAACACGGCACCGATGATCCAGGCTGAGATGACGGTGTGGAGAAACTTGTCGACAGCTGACGACGAGAGGGCCACATCCCAGAACGACACCATCTCGTTGCGCATGGTGTCGGGGTTGAACTGACAGCCCACGGGGTTCTGCATCCAGGCGTTGGCCACTAGTATCCACCATGCCGAGAGGGTGGCGCCAATGCCTGTGAGCCAGGTGGAGGCTAAGTGGAAGCCTGCGCTCACCTTCTTCCAGCCGAAGAACATCACGGCCACGAAGGTACTCTCCATGAAGAAGGCCACGATGCCTTCGATGGCTAACGGCGCACCGAAGATATCGCCCACCAGCCAGGAGTAGTTGCTCCAGTTAGTGCCGAACTCAAACTCCAGGATGATGCCCGTAGCCACGCCCATGGCGAAGTTTACGCCGAAGAGCTTCTGCCAGAACTTGGCAGTCTTCTTCCAGAAGGCGGCCCTCTCGGTCTCGTCCCGTTTCAGTTTCTTGTAGTAGATGGTTTCGCAAATGCCCATGATAACCGCCAAGCCAAGCGTTAGCGGTACGAAGAGCCAGTGGTAGATTGCCGTGAGGGCGAACTGTGCCCTCGACCAGTCGACGGTGCCGGCATCAATGGATAGTAGGATGTTTTGCATATAGGTTTGGTTTTGGTTGATTATTAGGCTAATGGAGTTAATGAAGCTAATGTGACTCTTGGCTTTCTGGCATTATTGGTGCTGCTGGGGCAGATGGAGCTGCTGAACTGCGCTCAATAAGCTCGGTCGCCACGAAGTCGGCTTCGCCACCCTTCTCCGCATGTGTGCTGAGGAAGTTGGGAAAAAAGAAGATCTTCAGCACGACGAAGATGATGAATAGTTTGACGAGTATGACTGCCCAAAGCAGCCGCCCCAACTTCATGCTGCGGAAACCGTCATAATAGAGGTAAAATGCACGGTGAAAGAAACCGTCCTTTGCCATAGTCTTAGGTGATTATCCGTGGCAAAGATAGGTATTCTTTTACAAATCACCAAATATTTTCCATTCTTTTTTATCGTATACCTGAAATATGCAACTACAGCAACGGCAACCATCCCTTTTCCTTTGGAAATGACATGCCGGCTTGCCCCACCGCCGTTTTGCTCCTCTTACCCGTCCTCCTCTCTGCGCCTCTGTGCCTCTGCGCGGGGCTGATGGAGCCCGTAGGCACTCCCCTCCCATCTCAGGGGAGGGGGAGGGGTGGGGTGCTGACTGCCCTCAATGTATTGA
>JAEEGG010005793.1_pt1 | contig 29169 bp, 27 predicted proteins | sample 9134161 | NCBI WGS metagenome assembly JAEEGG01 (sample SAMN16246543, study PRJNA631951) | gut metagenome | biome: gut microbiome; feature: rumen; material: CR-attached | host: Bos | place: Iran: Karaj | collected 2018-10 | reverse complement strand
ACTTACGCTTCAGGTGGCCGAAGTGACAGCCTGCCTGCAGCAACTGGTCAAAATTTGTTCTTGCCATTTTGTTTTCTTGCTTTTTAAATTGTTTACTTTCTTTTTAATTCTTTTAGTCGCTACGCTTAGAAAAGCGCTAAAGCGATTACTTGTTAGAATCAGCCCGATGGTAGTCCGAAGGAATCCAACGGGTTTAGATACTAAACGTAGTCCAGTATGATTAACGCTTACTGAACTGGAAGCGACGACGAGCCTTGGGCTGACCTGGCTTCTTACGCTCTACCTCACGGCTGTCACGTGTCAGGAAACCGGCATCCTTCAACTTCTTCTTATCCTCTTCGTTGATTTTCACCAAAGCACGGGCGATAGCGAGGCGCAGGGCCTGGCTCTGACCAGTGAAACCACCACCATCGAGGTTTACCTTGATGTCATACTTCTCAGCAACCTCCAGCAGGTTCAGCGGCTGCTTCACCACATACTGCAGGATAGCTGACGGGAAATAAGTCTCTAATTCTTTCTTGTTGATCGTGATCTTACCTGAACCCTCAGAAACATATACGCGGGCTACAGAGCTCTTACGACGACCTATTGCGTTAATTACTTCCATCTTTCCTTATTATTTATACTGGTTAATATCAATTGCCTTTGGCTTCTGTGCCTCGTGCGGATGTTCTGTACCCTCGTAGATGTAGAGGTTGTTCAGCAGGCTGCGACCCAGAGGACCCTTTGGCAGCATACCCTTAACGGCGTGACGGAGGAACTTCTCCACACCGCCATTGCGCTTGCGCAGCTCGGCAGGAGTCTGGAAACGCTGACCACCGGGATAGCCCGTGTAGCGGGTGTAAACCTTATCGGTCTCTTTCTTACCAGTAAATACCACCTTATCGGCATTGATAAGGATCACATTGTCACCGCAGTCAACGTGCGGGGTGAAAGTTGGCTTGTACTTTCCGCGAATCAGCTTTGCTACCTTAGAAGCGAGACGACCAACAACTTGGTCTGTGGCATCGATTACCACCCACTCCTTCTTCGCTGTTTCCTTATTCACGGAAATAGTCTTGTAACTTAAAGTGTTCATTTTAAATTTTAATTTTACTACTAAAAAACAGTTTAACTTATTAATTAATGTACGCACATAAACCCACATCCGAGGTTAGTCACTCGGCTGCAAGTCTAACGAACGTAAGAAACATTGATTCACGAACCGCTACGCCCGGCCAAAGACGCCGCTATTCACACAACATTTCACGGGGATTCTAAGTCTCTCCCCTAAATCGGACTGCAAAGGTACAAAGATAATTGATAATTGATAATTGACAATTGATAATTATGCGTTGATTTAAGATTATTTAACTGAATTAAGTATCTTTAAGCGTTGTTTTTTGGTAGAACGGGGGATTTTTCTTATCTTTGCCGAAAAATCGGATAGAGATGAAAAAGAAGTTTTTCAATAGCCGTTTCTTCAGACAATTGCTGAGCATCTTGGGCTTCGGTTCTGCGGCATTCGTATTCTCAGCTTGCTACGGACCTGTTCCCAGAGAATACCAGAATGGGGCCTATGCAGACAGCGTCAGCACTACCCTTCAAGCCACGCTTGAGGGAGCAGACTCGCTTTCTACGGCTGCTCCCAATGCTGAAGTGACGGATTCTATCCAATAATCACCCGAAGTCTTATTTGTTCTTCTTGCGATAGAAGAAACTTCCAACGGCAATGGCGATGACGAAGAGCGTCACAACAAAAGCCCAGACATTCGTCACGCGAGAAGTGGCGGAGATTGTGTATGAGCCTGGAATCAGCCGATCACCAGTTAGTTTGTAATGGATGACCTCACCGTCGTAAAGCCCCATACCTGCATCTCTCACCTTACCAGGCATCACGAGGTCGTAGTCCAAGAATAGTTCCATTATTTGCCCGTGTTTAGTATAATGCGTGTCAATGCTGTCATACAGACAAATGGCAGATGTGATGGCATCGGACTTGAAATAGTCATTGATAACCTTCATTATAGTTTTTCCGTTATTATAGGGCTGTTGGTTGAGGATGGCGGGACTCATGGCTAAGGTGTCGCGTAGGGCAATGAATCGCTCTTTGCTTACAGGCGAGTTCTTGATCTTATCGTAATTCTCAATATAGACATAATCATACATCTCGGCAAACAGGTTGGCGTTAATCCACTTGCTGACTTTTCCCTCTATCTCGTCGAGCAGTTCCTTCAACTCTGCACCGCTGCGCTTCTGTGACAAGTCGGGCTGACCTGTAAACCAATAGGAAGCGGAGTCGGCACTGATGAAGCGGTCGAGTGGTATGGGGAAGTAAAAGGTGCTATCGTTATAAGCATACGTCTCATTGAATTCAATATCCGTATAAAACCACTTAAAATGTTTTTTTAGCGAGCCCTCTACCTTAAGCATAGAATTATTTATTGGTAAGTTGTTGCTCATATCCTCTACCGACGGGAATACCCGTTTATAATGCTTAAGTACCATTTCTGGAACATATTCTCCGTGGTAATTGCGCTGAATACTATCGTATTGTTCCTGCGTCATAGGCATCGGATAACGTGTATCTTCGCCCATCAGCGACCAGGTCTGCTCCCAATCTTCCATTTTAGCCTCCTTGCCATTGTCAGGATAGATGTCAGAGTCTATCAAATCTCTAGGAGAGACGTGTTTGGTCAACTCCCGCACACAGGTGCCGTCTTCATTGATGACCGTCAACATCTGACCGTCTTTCTTACACGATGTCAAGAGCAGCAAAATCAGTGCTGCCACCATCAGATTCTTATTTGCTTTCATTGTTCATTCGTTTTAATTGTGAATAGGTATCGGGTTGTGCCAGCCTGCGTTCCAGATAGCACATCAGAATTTCCCGGGGTGTTCCCTCCGTGCAGTATTCAAGCTGCGGAGCAGGCTGTGATTTCTCCACCTTATTATTATATGCAGTCTCCACCTTGGCCACTGGCTCCTGTTGAAGCCAGAAGAAAAGACCTATCAGATAGATGGCGGCTACCGACGAGATGATCCGCAAGGCGATGATGAGGGCAGAGGACTTTTGTTTTCTCTGTGCCATGATGGCATCGTATTCAGCCTCACCAAGAGTGAGTTCGCCGAGCATCATGCTGACAGCCTGCCAGTCTTCAGGCAGATCCTGACGCTGCTGCAGTGCAAGGGCCAGCTGTCGCTCTTCTGCTGGCGAGGTCTCGCCTGCGAGATACTTGTCTATCAGTTGCTGTATATCTTTGTTTGTCATTGTTTCATCCTCCTTTTAAGTTCAGTGAATACTTTCTTTCGTGCTGCTGAGACCATCGCGATGACTGAGGGTTTGGGGATTCCTGTCTGTTCTACGACCTCATCTGTTGAGAGCCCTTCTATTTGTCGCATCTCGAAGAGTTCACGTTCTCGCGGTTTCAGCAGGGCTATTGCCTCAGATAATAATCGTTGGGTATCCTGCGCCTCCAACAACATCTCTGGCGAAAGTGGAGAGTTTAGAGTGGAGAGTTTAGAGTTTGCTACCGCTGGAGTCTCAGTTCTAAACTTATTCTGCTTGCGGGATATGCTGACGCAGCAGTTCTTCGCCACTCTGACGGCCAAAGCTTCCACATTGCGCCCGGCATCAATGTGCTCCAGGTAACGCCAGAGCTGCACCATCGTCTCCTGAGCAGCATCTTCTGCATCCTCTTTGTTGCCGAAGAAGTCGAGTCCGACTTTCAGCACTCTTTGGCGCAACTGCGCAGCGATATGTTCGAATTCTGAGCGTGTCATACATCTATAATACGCAGAAGTCGAAGAATTATTAAGTTGGATTCGTGAATTTTTTATTTGCGTCTTGCTTTTCTGATAAGCAAGATGGCGATGATCAGGGCTATGAGAAGCAGGACTATCACGATGGAGGCGATATAGAGAATCAGGTTTGCCCGGGACTGGGTGGCCTGACTGCTTTTCTCGATCACATTGACGAAAGGATTGACCTGATAGGTGCGCATGCGAGGACAGAAGTCCAGATTGCACTCTTTGGCAAACTCTGCATATCGGTGGGCTCGGCTGAGGTCGCCGTCATTTGCGAGATGCTCAGCCAGAAAGAGTAGCGAGGCCTGATTCATGACTGCACAACGGATGTCGTCAAGGGCCGACTTTCCCAACCAGTAGCACAACATATCGTGATTATTGAGATTGGCAAAGACCATTGAGCGGTAGAAAGCGGCATAGGCGCTCTCGTGCGTATTGTCTGTGACCTTCTTGATCCATTGATCGCTGAGCTCAAGAGCATCCTGAAACTGTCGTCGGGCATTTAGGATATCCATCTTCAGATGATACCATTCATCGCTACCCTTTTCTATAACCATTAACACCGAATCACGGTATAGATTCTGTAGGTCGAAAGATCTTTGGCGTATGTCTTTGCGCTGTGTATATAATCCTAACTCTCCGCAAACATGCATCCAGGCATTATAATAGTCGACGAGCCCTGCTTGATCAAGAGCAGACTTGTTTACGAGATGAAGCTGTTCCAGCGACTCCGTATGCATGTCAGTCCGGGAGCATTGGTATGCCAACAAGCTACGGAAACGCCCGGTAAGGCCAGTGTGGTGAAGAGAATCGGCAAAGCTGATGCAGAGCTCTGCATAATGAAGAGCTGAGTCGTTCCTATAGGGTTCGTATAGCCAGAACAGTTTCTCGGCCATCACAAGACGGCCTTCTGCGCTTTTCTCCATTAAGAAACTGTCGCGACAGACGGCGATCTGTTGTTTCCGCTCTGCTACATATTGGGGCGACTGGCGGATGGCGTCGTCAATCTGTTGATAGAGTGCTTCGAGGTCAAAAGACTCTGTTTCTTGAGCTGAAACCGTTGGGGCAAGCCCCATAGCAACGAATAGTAAGAGCATGCGTATCATCTTGCAATCCCTTTCATCATTAAGTTGATAATTTGACGGCAAAGATACAAAAAAAAGTGAAAAGTGAAGAGTGAAAAGTGAAAAATTTGCAGCTTGGCCATATAAAATATGCATTATGCATGATGGATTACGAATATTATTCGTATCTTTGCACAAAATAACCATTAAAAGGATAGAAAGATGAAACAGTATTATCGCATTTTGGCTTATGCCGGAGGGAGCTTGGCCTTGATTTTGATTTTGTTTGCTACTTGTTGTACGGTCGTTGATTCTGGAGAAGTGGGTATCCGCTTCCACAAATGGTCGCTTAATGAGCAGGACTATGGCGGTGTAGAAGGCACGTGCAAGGGTTGGGTCTTTTATAATCCTATTACTACCAACGTTTTCACTTATCCTACCTTTACACAGCGCAAGCAATACGAAACATTCTCTGTGAATGCGAAGGATGCATCGCTCTTTGAGATGGACCCCACCATCGCGTATCGTATCAATCCAGACAAGGCTTGTGATATCTTCACGAAATACCGTGTGGGTGTGAAGGACCTGGAAGAAGGTTATATCCGCACTTGTATCTATGAGGCATACCGTACCTGTGCCAACCAGTATACCTCAGACTCGCTGATGTCGAACCGAGCTAATTTCGAGCGTGACGTCCGCAGCCGACTGGAGAAATCGCTGATGTCTGAGGGATTCCTTGTGGAGGAGTTCACTTCAAAGATCACGCCTCCATCGTCGTTGTTGTCGATGATCGATGCCAAGAACACGGCCATCCAGAGTGCCTTAAAGGCAGAGAACGAGGTGAAAGAGGCTGAGGCTAACGCTAAAATTGCCGTTGCCAAGGCCGAAGGAAATGCGAAGGCGATGAAGATCAAGGCTGATGCTGAGGCTTACTATAATCGCACCATTGCTGCTTCGCTCTCACCGATGATCGTTCAGGAGGATATGATAGAGAAATGGGACGGTAAGATGCCTCAGATCATGAGTGGCAACGGTGGTATGATTATGGATATCTCGAAAATAGTGGGCAGCGGGAAATAGCTAATAATTGTTAACTCTTTCTTTATTTGTGTAGGATTTCCAACCCTTTTCAGTTATAAGGGAAAAGACTCATTAATAATTTGAAAGATGAAAGTAAGATTTAATCGTTGGTACAACGCTGTTTTGACGGCCTTGCTGTCGATGTTAGGTTTTAGTTGCTCACTCGATGAGCCGGATGAATATGGTTCGACGCCTGTAGAGTATGGAACTCCTCATGCCGACTATATCCTGAAAGGTACGGTGACAGATGAGGCGGGCACACCTATAAAAGGCATCAAGACCTCTTTGAAAGAAATCTCTAAGAATGATACAGGGACTTATGTCTTCGGTATAGACTCGATACAGACGAACGAATCGGGTAATTACCAGTTGAAAAACAGTGGAATGCCTTATGATAAAAGGGTAAAACTGGTTGTTGAAGACATTGACGGAGAGGCCAATGGCGGTGAATTCCTAAATGACACGCTCGATATTGACTATGGCAAGGCTGTGGAAGTTGAAGAAGGAGACCACCATTGGTATGTTGGCAAATACGAAGTGACCACAGATGTCAGACTGAAGAAGAAACAATGAAGCCTACTCCCCTGACCCTCAAGAAGAAACTTGCCCTTGAACTTTGGCGACAGAAGGAGAAACTCGTCCGTGAGGAGCATCCTCTGAAACAGTTGTTTTGGGAATGCACCTTGCGCTGTGACCTGAAATGTCGTCACTGTGGCAGCGATTGTAAAATGAAGTCTGAGAGCAACGACATGCCCAAGACGGATTTCTTGCGTGTGCTTGACGGAATCGCTGCGAAGACAGATCCCCATAAGGTGTTCGTCGTCGTTTCAGGCGGCGAGCCTCTGATGCGACGTGATCTAGAGGAATGTGGACGGGCTATCTACGAAAAGGGATTTCCTTGGGGTATGGTGACCAATGCGCTGCATCTCACTCCCCAACGTTGGCAAGGCCTTTTGCGAGCAGGCATCCACTCGATGGCCATCAGTCTCGACGGTTTAGAGTCAGACCATAACTGGATGCGGGGCAATGACCAGAGTTTCCAGATGGTGAGTCAGGCAATAGACATGTTGGTCGCTACAGAGGGCTTTGTCTTCGACATCGTCACCTGTGTCAATCGTCGTAACTATCCGAAGCTCGATGAAATCAAGGAATTTTTAATCTCGAAGGGCGTGAAACGATGGCGACTCTTTACTGTCTTCCCTGTAGGGCGTGCTGCCCTCGATCCTGATATGCGACTGACCGATGAAGAGTTTCGTGGAGTCTTCGATTATCTCAAACGAGTTCGTCAAGAGGGTCGCATCCGGGCTGATTATGGCTGTGAGGGTTTTCTTGGCAATTACGAGGGGGAAGTGCGTAGCCGCCTGTTCTCATGTCAGGCCGGTGTGACGGTGGGTTCTGTGATGGCCGACGGTTCTATAGCAGCCTGTGCCAGCATCCGTGCAGACTATAACCAAGGGAACATCTACGAGGATGACTTCATGGAGGTGTGGGAGAACCGCTATCATCCCTATCGCAACCGCGAATGGATGAAGAAGGACGAATGTGCTAAGTGCAAGTACTTCCGCTATTGTCAGGGAAACGGCATGCATCTTCGCGACGGCAAAGGCAAACTTCTACTTTGTCATCTCCATCGCTTGCAAGGAACTTAATCTTAATCGGAACCAGACTGTCTGGATAATGCCACGCATAGCGAGGTAGACAATCTGGGCTAACCATAAACCATGATTCCCTAATGTGCTTTCAGTCAGTAGATACACCGCAAAGAAGGCGAGGGCAGAGAGGAATGACGAGACGAGCATTCCTCTGGTGGCTGTCATGCCGATGAAGATGCCGTCCCAGATAAAGGCGACGCAGCCTGCTGCTGGTATCAACCAAGCCCACCAGAGATAGTCGTGCGAAGCCTTGAGAACCTGAGTTTCATCCGTCAGCAGTGTGACGATCCATTGGCCACCCCCAATATATAATAATGTATAGGCCGAAGTGACAATCAGCATCCACATCCAGAGCCTATGCAACGTATCGCGGAAAGCAACGTCATTATGTGCTCCATAGGCCTTGCCGCCTAAAGCTTCACCGGCGTAAGCAAAACCGTCCATAAAATAGGAGAAGAAGAGATAGAGCTGCATTAGCACAGTATTCACGGAGAGGATGACCGCACCTTGATGGGCTCCTGAGGAAGTGAAGAAGAGGTTGACGGCCACCAGACAGAGCGTACGAAGGAAGATGTCGCGATTGACATTGAAGAATCGTCCCATGGCCTTGCGGACAAAGGTGCCTTTGATGACAAGATATCTCCGCAGTCGTCCGTAATGATGCACCAGTAATTCTATAGCCATCAGCAATCCGGCATACTGCGCAATCACCGTACCGAAGGCCACACCCTCTATCTTCATCCCAAAGCCATAGACCAATGTCAGTGAGGCCAGGATGTTTACTATGTTCTGCATGATGCTGATTACCATCGGAAAGCGTGTATTCTGCATGCCAATGAACCAGCCCATCAGACTGAAGAGGGCAAGGGAGGCAGGGGCTCCCCAAATGACGATATTGAAATAGGTGGAGGCGAAGGGCTCGACATCTGGTGTTGGTCCTATCAGCCAGAACATCAGCCATTTAAGTGGTATTTGGAACGTGATCAGCAACAGAGCGATACCTAAGGCGATAGACACCGAACGTACCAATAATCTTGTGACTTCTGCAAGATCTCTGCGCCCTAAAGCCTGAGCCGTCAGACCGCTGCTGCCCATACGGAGGAAGCCGAAGAGCCAGTAGACGAGATTGAAGATCATCGACCCTACTGCCACAGCTCCGATATAGACGGGACTGCCCATGTGGCCCACGATAGCAACGTCGATCATCCCAAGCAACGGCACAGTGATGTTCGACACAATCGAGGGCAGGGCTATCTGCAATATCTGACGGTCTCTTTGATTCATATCGGTTGCAAAGTTAAGCATTTTTTTGGCGCGTGCCAAAAATTTGTTTAACTTTGCAGCCAGTTATGACGATACTCCTCATAGTGATAGGCTATTTCGTTGTGCTTTTCGGTATCAGTCACCTGACGAGCCATAAGGCCAATAACGATATGTTCTATCGTGCCAACCGTAAGGCACCTTGGTATATGGTGGCCTTTGGCATGATAGGCGCCTCGATCTCTGGTGTTACCTTCGTATCGGTGCCAGGTATGGTGCTGGCCTCGCAGATGACCTATCTCCAGATGTGTTTCGGCTTTATCGTGGGTTACCTTATTATCGCCTTTGTGCTGTTGCCGCTCTATTATCGGTTACAACTAACGAGCATCTATACCTATTTGGGACAACGATTGGGTAACCGTTCCTATCAGACCGGTGCTTGGTTCTTCCTGCTTTCGAAGATGGTGGGCGCTTCAGTCAGATTCTACGTGGTCTGCATTATCCTCCAGCAGTTTGTGTTCGAGCCGGCAGGTATTCCATTTATAGTTAATGTGGTGGGTATGGTGTTGCTGATCTGGCTTTACACCCGCAGAGGCGGCATAGGGACACTGGTCTTCACGGATACCTTCCAGACAATATGTCTGTTTACGGCATTGGTAATGATCATCCTGGAAGTCATCGGACATCTGAACCTTTCAGTTAGCGGGGCAGTCAATACGATTGCAGACAGTGATATGAGCCGAATTTTCGTGTTTGACGACTGGGTATCACCACATAATTTCTGGAAACAGTTTCTCAGTGGTGCCTTTATCGCCATTGTGATGACAGGGCTCGATCAGGATATGATGCAGAAGAACCTGACCTGCAAGACGTTGAAGGATGCTCAGAAAGATATGTGTACATACGGTGTTGCCTTCGTGCCTGCCAACCTGCTCTTTCTTTCATTAGGTGTGCTGCTGACGATGGCCTTAGGTACAGAATTCAAAGGTGACAAACTGCTTCCCACCTTTGTTCAAGACACCAATGCCATTTACCTGTTTGTTCTGGGCATTGTAGCCGCCTCTTTCTCCAGTGCCGACTCCGCGCTGACCTCGCTCACCACCTGTTATTGTGTTGATATCCGTCGTGAGCCAGATAATGAATTGTTGCGAAAGCGCATGCATGTGGTCATGTGTTTCATCTTCGTAATGTTTATCCTATTGTTCAGGGCCGTCAACTCCACGTCGCTCATTGATGCTGTCTATGTCCTTGCTTCTTATACCTATGGCCCGCTACTCGGACTCTTTGCCTTCGGACTCTTTACCAAGAAGCAGCCTGATGACCGATTGGTACCCTATATCTGCATCGCCTCACCACTGGTCTGCTATGCTCTCGATACAGTGACACAATACGTTTGGGGTTATCGTTTCGGCTACGAATTGCTGATGCTTAATGGCCTGTTCACCTTTCTGGGGCTATGGCTGACACATTTCCTAAGCTATTTGAAACATAGTACAAAACTAGATTGACGATTATTAGCTACCTTTGCAGCGTAAAATCAAAACTTAAAATACGACCATGACCAAATTGCTGAAAAAAACGATTTTAGTAAGTGCTGCCAGTCTTTTCACAATAACTGCCAGCGCACAGTTGTCAACTAATACTGACAAGTTCTTAGGTAACATTACAACGGGCTATAGAGTCGATGTTGGTAATGGAGTGGAAGACTTCTATAAACTTTGGAACCAGATTACTTGTGAGAACGAGTCAAAATGGGATGCCATCGAACCCCAAAGAGGGAACTTTACTTTTGGCAATTCCGACAGGGCGGCAAATTATGCCAAACAACACGGTTTTCCTTTCAAATATCATACCCTTATTTGGGGTGGCCAATATCCAAGTTGGATGAACAGCCTTTCCACCAGTGAACAGACGAAGGCCATTGAGGAATATTTTAAATCAGTGCACAATCATTATCCCAACCTTGAGTTGATTGATGTAGTCAATGAGGCTATATCTGGACATAACCCGGCTCCTTACAAAGCAGCTTTGGGTGGTGATGGTATAACTGGCTATGACTGGATTATCAAAGCTTTTGAAATGGCACATGAACTTTGGCCAGATGCCATACTTATTTATAATGACTATAACACATTCCAGTGGAATACTGATCAATTCATCGATCTGGTCAGAACTATCCGCGATGCTGGTGCTCCTATTGATGCATACGGTTGTCAGTCGCATGATATGCTGAACCAAGACGGATCGGTTTTGTCGTTAAGTTCATTTAAGGCTAGTATGGACAAATTGCACAATGCATTGATGATGCCGATGTATAGCACAGAGTATGACGTAGGTACTACCAATGATGATATCCAGTTGAAAGCCTACAGTGAGCAGATTCCTTATATGTGGGAACAGGATTACTGTGCAGGCATTACCCTTTGGGGATATATATATGGTTCTACATGGACTACCGACGGAAACTCTGGTATCATCAAGAACGGTAAGGATCGCCCTGCAATGACTTGGTTGCGCGAATATATGGCCAGTGACAAAGCCAAGAGCGCCAAGAGCCCTTTCCCTGGTATGAAGAAAGAGGCTTCCGTATATGTGAAACCCGCTTCTATCAAGGTGACACAGAATGATGTTGTACCCATTAACATTCGTGCCAGACTGAGGACAAAGACCATCGATCATATTGATTTCTACATTGATAATGTATTATACAAGACGTTTACTGCTGATGAGCCCTACAAAGTAGAGTATACACCAACTGAAAAGAAAAAGTATAACTTGAAAGCTGTGGTGGTAGCTACTGATGGAACGGAATTCGAGCGTCTTTCAAGCATCACTGCGTATGAGCCACGCGGAACTTATAAAGATCAAATTGCGGAGTTGCCCGGAACACTTCAGGCAGAGAATTTCGACACAGGAGCTGATGGCATTGCCTACCACGACTCTAATAGCGATAAAGAGGGCGATGGTGCCTCATACCGTTCAGATGGTGGTATAGATGTTGTGAAAGGTAATGGTGGCTATGTTATCGGCTATACGAACAGTGGTGAGTGGATGGAATATACAGTTAATGTGAAGGAGGCTGGCGTTTATGAGTATGATGCTTGGGTATCATCTGGAACGACGAACTCTTCCTTTAGTGTCTCACTCATCAACAATGGCGAGACAACGGATCTGACTCCTTCTCTCGTTGTGCCTCAAACAGGAAATAACGATTGGGGCAAATACGTAGCCTTGCATGGTCGTCTTTCCGTTCCTCTGGAAGCAGGTAAGCAGATCCTTCGTATCAACATCACTGGCAGTAGTTGTAATATCGATAAGATTATTTTCAACCGCATTGATGTAGACAAGAATATTAAGGTAACTGCCACTTCTGACCCATCTCCTGCTACCGTCAATGAGAATGCAACGATCAAGGTTGATGCGACCTCACCCAATGGTGACATCAAGGAAGTCAGGATCTATCTCGACAATGTTCTGAAAACAACTTTAAAGGCATCTCCGTTCGAATATACCTATAAGCCCACGCAGAAAGGTACTTTCAACTACACAGTAGAAGCCATAGATGCACAGGGCAAGAGTTCGAATCTCGAAGCATTCTCGTTGAAGGTCAACAACAAACGTTCTGCATATAAAGGTGTCATCAGCATTCCTGGCATCATCGAGGCAGAAAACTTCGACAAGGGTGGTGAGGGGCTAAGCTTCCACGATTCAGATTCAAATGACGAGGGTGGTGTGAATTACCGTTCTGACAATGAGGGCGTAGACATCGTAAGAGGTAATGGCGGTTATGCCATTGGATACACCTCTTCTAATGATGAATGGCTCGAATATAGTGTTGATGTCAAAGAAGCCGGTGACTACGAATATATTGCTACAGCCTCTTCAGGCAACAGCAACACAGGCTTTACATTGAATCTTGTAAATGACGGAAAGGTGACTCAGCTCTGCAAGGTAAATGTTCCGAATACAGGTAGTTGGGATACCTATAAGACTATTACAGGCAAGCTTACAAAGAAGCTCGAAGCAGGTCCGCAGATTTTCCGTATCGTTATCTCTGGTGCTTACTGTAATATCGACAAGATAGAGCTGAAGTGCACTTCAACGGGAATCGATGGTGTAACTATTGATGACGATTCATCTGATAATACCATTTATAATCTGTCTGGCCAGAAGGTGAATGCCAATTATAAGGGCATTATCATCCAGAACGGCAAGAAACGGTGGAATAAATAAGTTTCCTATAGATACTCATGTGAGCGAAAAACTCAATTTTATTTGGTTTTTCGCTCACTTATTTGTACCTTTGCACCCGAAAAAATAAATACGTATTTAAGGAATGGAGAACAAGACTTTTAAGCGTACGACGGTGACGTCGGCGCTGCCTTATGCTAATGGCGGCGTGCATATCGGACATCTGGCCGGTGTGTATGTGCCCGCTGATATCTACGTGCGTTATCTTCGTCTGAAGAAGCGCGAGGTGCTGTTTATCGGTGGTTCAGACGAGCATGGTGTACCCATAACTGTGCGTGCCCGCAAGGAGGGCATCACACCGCAGGATGTAGTAGACCGCTATCACAAGATGATCAAAGACTCTTTCGAGGAATTTGGTATCTCATTTGATATCTACAGCCGCACCACCTCAGAGACGCATCATAAGTTTGCAGCCGAGTGGTTTAAGAAACTCTACGACGAGGGCAAACTGACAGAAGAGACCACTGAGCAGCTCTATGATGAAGAGGCTAAGCAGTTCTTGGCAGACCGTTATGTGACGGGCGAGTGTCCCCATTGCCATAATGAAGGAGCCTATGGTGACCAATGTGAGAAATGTGGACGTGATCTTTCGCCCACAGAGTTAATCAATCCGAAGTCAACCATCTCGGGTTCTACACCTGTATTGAAGAAAACCAAAAATTGGTATCTGCCTTTGAATGAGTATCAGGACTGGCTGAAGCAGTGGATCTTGGAGGAGCACAAGGAATGGCGTCCGAACGTTTATGGTCAGTGTAAGAGCTGGCTCGATATGGACCTGCAGCCTCGTGCGATGACACGCGACTTGGACTGGGGTATCCCCGTGCCTGTAAAGGATGCAGAGGGCAAGGTGCTCTATGTGTGGTTTGATGCACCTATCGGTTATGTATCGAATACGGTCGAGTTGTGTCAGCAGGAGCCAGAGAAATGGGGCAACTGGGAGAAGTGGTGGCAGGATGAAGATACACGTCTTGTGCATTTCATCGGTAAGGATAATATCGTGTTCCATTGCATCATCTTCCCTGTGATGATGAAGGCGCACGGCAAGTATATCATGCCTGATAACGTACCTGCCAACGAGTTTCTGAACCTTGAGAACGATAAGATTTCTACCTCACGCAACTGGGCAGTATGGCTCCACGAGTATCTGGTGGATATGCCAGGTAAGCAGGATGTATTGCGCTATGTGCTCACAGCGAATGCCCCTGAGACCAAGGACAACAACTTCACTTGGAAGGATTTTCAGGATCGCAATAACAACGAGCTGGTTGCCGTTTATGGCAATTTCGTGAATCGTGCTCTCCAGCTCACCAAGAAATACTGGAATGGAGTGGTTCCTGCTTGTGGCGAACTGCTTGACGTTGATAAGCAGGCTTTGGCTGAGTTCAAGGACGTGAAGGAGAAGGTGGAGGCTCTGCTTGAGCAGTTTAAGTTCCGCGATGCCCAGTTCGAGGCAATGAACCTTGCCCGTATCGGTAATCGCTACATTACGGAGTGCGAACCTTGGAAGGTTTGGAAGACTGACCCCAAGCGCTGCGAGACGATTCTGAATATCTGTCTGCAGCTGACGGCTAATCTCGCTATTGCTTTCGAGCCGTTCCTGCCGTTCAGCAGTAAGAAGCTTCGTGAGATGTTGAATATCGATTCTTTCGAATGGGAGCAGTTGGGCTCTACAGACCTTCTGAAAGCTGGTCATCAGTTGGGTGAGCCTGCATTGCTCTTCGAGAAGATTGAGGATGAGGTAATCCAGAAACAGCTCGACAAACTCGAAGCTACCAAGAAAGCCAACGAGGCAGCTAACTATAAAGCCGCTCCTATCAAGGATACCGTGAGCTTCGAGGAATTTGAAAAGCTTGATATCCGCGTAGGTCTGGTGAAGGATTGTCAGAAGGTGAAGAAATCGAAGAAACTCCTACAGTTTACCATCGATGACGGCTCTGGTACTGACCGTACTATCTGTTCAGGTATCGCAGCCTTCTACGAGAATCCTGAGGAGCTCATCGGCAAGCGTATCCTCTTCGTTGCCAACTTTGCCCCTCGACAGATGATGGGAATCGAGAGTCAGGGTATGATTCTCTCTGCCGTCGATGCTGACGAGAGTCTCAGTGTGGTCACTACCACGAAAGACGTGAAGCCAGGTTGTCAGGTAGGATAAAGAAAGGCTCTCCACGAGGAGGGCCTTTCTTTATTCTTAGCTCTTGATATTGTCGCGGCCAGCCTCAAGGAGCTGGCGGAATTCATGAGGCGTCATGCCAAGGGCATCCTGGAATTTGCGGTTGAAAGTACGGATGACGGAAAAACCTGCCTGTTGGGCACAGGCAGCAATGCCCCATGCGGGCTCACTCTGAATGTAATACATCGAGCGCAGAAGCCGCAAATAGTCGAGATAGTCGTCAACGGTCTTGTGGATGGGTGAATGACGGAACAGATCGATGAGACGCGTCTGTGTGGTACCGATAAATTCTGCCAGTTCTTTCAGTCCAAAGTCAGGATTCTCGTGTGGCAGTTCCTCCTCCAGCTTAGTCTCAATGAGTGCCATCAGTTCTGCATCGTCGCGCAAATCAGCATGACGTATCATTTCCTTGTGACGGATCACGAGTTCCTTGAGCATCTGTATGCGACGGCGCACGTCGTAGTAGGCATTGATCTGCTGACTTAACAGCAAGTTGTGGCTTACCAGATCGAGGTTGGCCTTCTGTAACGTATTAACCTTTTGCTGCAGCTCTGCAATTTTCGATTCATATTCATTCTGGTTCATCGTACAATATTTTTAGAGGTTTTCGTGTGCAAAGATAAACAAAATCCGCGAAACTTGTTACTGTTTTTATCTTTCTTTTCTTCTTATGTCTAAAAAAATAAGTATCTTTGCAGCAGAATATGGAAACATTGAAGGATAAAACGGCAAAAGGTCTCTTCTGGGGCGGAATGAACAATGGCGTGCAGCAATTGCTTGGCTTGGCCTTTGGCATCATTCTTGCTCGTTTGCTCGATGCATCAGACTATGGTATGACGGCGATGCTTGCCATCTTCTCTGTCATCGCCAATGAGTTGCAGTCGAGTGGGTTCAAAACGGGATTGATCAATCTGAAGGCCCCTACGCACAAAGACTTTAATGCTGTATTCTGGTTTAACATTATAGCAGGTGCCGTTATTTATCTGATGCTCTTCTTCTGTGCCCCTCTGATAGCTGACTATTGTCATCAGCCCAAACTTATCCCACTGAGTCGATACGTGTTCCTTGGTTTCGTGTTCTCTAGCTTTGGCATAGCACAATCGGCCTATATGACGAAGCAGATGCAGATAAAGCAGATTGCAAAATGTGGTATGATTGCTACATTGACGTCGAGCATTATCAGTGTGATACTCGCAGCTTTGGATTTCGGCTATTGGGCACTCGCCACGCAATATCTTGCGTATATAGCTATTAATACGCTGTTATTGTGGTACTTTAGTGAATGGCGACCTACGATGAAGGTCACTTTTGAGCCTATCCGTCGATTGTTCACCTTCAGTTTTAAGATTATGGTGTCGGCCATCTTCACACAAGTGAACAATTATATTATGAATCTGTTATTGGGTCACTATTATGGTGAGACGAATACGGGTCATTACAACCAGGCCTACCTATGGAGCTCGAAGTGTCATCTGTTTGTTGGCAATATGATGCGACAGGTGGATCAGACGGTGCTTGTAGGACTTCATGACGAGAGGGAACGTCAACTGATGGTACTCCGCAAGATGGTTCGATTTACGGCCTTCATCACTTTTCCGATGCTCTTCGGTCTCGGATTGATATCGCATGAGTTTATCATTCTGGCGATAGGCGAGAAGTGGACTTTCTCGGCATCGCTCTTACCCTATCTCTGTCTGTGTGGCGCTTTTATGCCGTTGTCGTTATTGCTCACCGATGCCATCATCAGTCAGCATCGCAGCGACATCTATCTTTGGAGCACGATGGTATTAGGCATCCTGCAGATAGTACTGCTGGTGGGATTGTGGCGAGAAGGCATCTATGCGATGGTATTGGCCTATACCTTATTAAATATACTATGGGTGTTTGTGTGGCATTTCTTTGTGCGTCGCCTGATGGGATACCGATTGTTGTCGTTCTTAAAGGATATCCTGCCCTTTGCCCTTGCTGCTGCGGGAGTAATGGTGCTAACGGGCTTTGTCACGCAAACCATCGAAAATCTATGGATGCTGCTGGCAAGCCGTGTTGTCATAGCTGCCATACTCTATTATGGCGTGATGCGTATCTCTGGCGCAGTCATCCTGAAGGAATGCCTCGCCTTTGTTAAAGGTAAAATAGTAAAAGGGTAATAATCACTTATTCGAAAAAATCGAGTTCTCCTACATGCGGTGCCAGTTTCTGAAGGTCTGGCAATTGCATGTAGTCGCCAAAGATATGACGCAGATGGGCATCTGCATCGTGAGGCACAGGCAACTGATAACCCTCGAACACATGTGTCGTCAAAGGAAAGATCTCTTTGGCAAAACGGGGATTGTGGAAGGGGATACCCATGCCACTGGTAATGACTTCCAGATGGAAGATGGAAGATGTAAGATGTAAGAGGGATCGGAAACAGGGGAAGATGATGCGATTATTGATATTGAAGATACGACGCACTTTCTTGATGGCCTTCGCGTCATCAGTGCTTGTGCGCCAGATTTTATACATGTGGCCTACGGTCTTCTCCGCCAGTTTCTGCATCCAAATGGGGTGCTGCTCCATAGGGAAGATATCAATATAGATGCCCTGCTCTTTCCACAGACGGTCATAGCCATTCTGCTCCAGCATCTTCGAATGCCTGTCGCGCACTTTGGCGTAGAAATAGAAGTAATTGGGGTCTGTTTCGTCATTCTGAAGTGCCAGCCACTCTGGCAGTTCTGAGGACAACACCTTCATCAGTCGCAGATAGTCAGAGCGCATCATCTCGATATCGAGGTCGTCGTCCCAGGGGATAAAGCCATCATGACGCATGGCACCAATCAACGTACCGCTACTGAGCCAATAGGATATATCATGTTTCTTGCAGATCTTATCCACCTCCAGCAGAATTTCCAGCATCCGCATCTGCTGGCGACGCAATAGCGAGCCGTCAGGATTAAAACGTTGGCGAAGGGAATTGTGATTCATCGCTGCAAAGATACGAAATAATTCGTAATTCATAATACATGATTCATATTTTTTTGTATCTTTGCAGCATGAAACATCCGTTCAAGACCGATATCGCTGTATTGTTGCTGTTCTTCAACCGCGCAGACACCTTCCGACAAGTGTTTGAGGAAGTACGTAAGGCGCGACCGTCCAAATTGTTTCTCTATCAGGACGGCCCTCGTGGAGAGCGCGATATGGCAGGTATCGAGGTTTGTCGACAAGTGGTAGCAGATGAAAACATCGACTGGGAATGCGAGGTGCATCGTAACTACCTGACCAAAAATCAAGGTTGCGACCCTTCTGGCTATCTCTCCCACCAATGGGCTTTCTCGTTGGCGGATAAGGTCATCGTACTAGAGGATGATGTGGTGCCTTCACAGTCGTTCTTCCCTTTCTGCAAGGAGATGCTTGACAAATATGAGCATGACGAACGTATCACGATGATAGTCGGCTTTAACATCGACGAGGTATCGCCTGACTGCAGCGACAGCTATTTCTTCACCACAGCTTTCAGCATCTGGGGCTGGGCTTCGTGGCGAAGGGTTGCCGAACGATGGGATCCCACCTACAGTTTTATCCGCGATCCGCAGGCGATGAAGAAACTGGAGACCATTGTCAAGGAAAGAAACCTGAGGAAAGACATGCTCCAGATGTTCCGTGACCACAGTCAAAGTGGAAAAGAATATTTCGAGACCATTTATTGGAGTGATATGTTGCTGCATGATGGTTTGGCCATTATGCCTTCGAAGAATCAGATTAACAACGTCGGACTAATGGCCGATTCCACTCATTTCTCTGCAGAACTGAAGACCACACCTCATCGCATCAGAAAGATGTTTACGATGGCACGTCACGAGTTGGACTTTCCCCTTGTACATCCCTCAAAAATAGAAGAAAACCGCGATTATCTTGAACGCCTTTATATTATAAACGCCTGGAATCACCCTTGGATCAAAGTGCAGAATTCCATCGAAGAACTCTTTTTGAACCTGCGCTATGGCCGATTCTCACATATTAGAAAGTCGTTCACTCGTCGTCTCCGCAAATGGTTGGGCACAGACAAACACGTCTAAAGTACCACATGGATTGGTGACAGCAGGAAGGTCGTCAGCAGATAACCATTATATATAAATAGGTATAGCGTCAGCAGCAGGATGCCGACACGAAGCCATCTGGTTTGAACTGTCTTCAACAGATAGGCTGTGGCGATGGGTAGCACGAACATGAAATGCGGTGCCATGATAAACACCTCGTTGATACCAAAGCCAAGAATCAGATGGATGAACATATCGAAGACGAAACACGACAGGCAGAGCCATAGGAAACGGCTCTTGCGACCACACCAGATGCCGATGGCAAAGAGCAGTAGCAGTACGCCCTCGATGATATAACTGTGTGTCCAACGATAATCCACGAACACAGGCCGATGTACGAGTGTGTCTTCCAGGAAAAACTCTTCATGGAACTGCAACGATTCCCCAAACAGGTTCTCATAGGCCGACTGCCAACGAGAGGTGGTGATGTCCGTCCATTTCAGGAACCCATGGTCCTCCATCGGTGTGCCAGATTTCTCTGCCTGACGACGGAGTCTGGCCTCACGCTGTGCCTTCTTGGCCTCGAACCGTCGCTTTTCATCAGGTGTCATCATGGCCACACGCTCTGCCTGTTGCTTGGCCATTTGCGCCTTCTGCTCCGCACGGATCTTCTCCTTGGGAATCACAAACTGGTTGTACTCCCAGGTTGCCGTTCCCCACAAGAGTGCTGCAGGCAGAATGACAGCCAGCAACAGATACTTAGGACGGAAGAAATCCCTGAGATTCACAAAGAAACCAGACAGGAACACTTTGATGCCATTGCTCAGTGTAATGCCTGCTGTGATATAGAAGAACAGAGCCGATTGCCACCACTTGAACTCCCTGCCCTTTTTGATACATACTCCTGAGATATAGAGGGTGATCAGCAGGAGGAACATTGATATCGTAAAGTGGTCTGGTACAATCAGCGACAAGAGGATATAGGCGAAGGAGAAATAGTAGGCTGTGAGCAAAGTGGCGTCCCATCGCCCTAACTCTATCACCTCACGATGAATGCGATAGAGGAAGATATAGGAATACAAAGAGCAGAAGATTACTGGCAATGCCACCAGATACTGCACGCAGTTGATGCCAAGAAGAGAGGAGAGCCAATCATTCAGCTGATACAGGGGCCAGATCATAAACGCCAACAGCGGATGACGATACACTTGATACACCACATCCCAATCGGTCACACCCAGATAGGTCAGCGGGTCATAGCCCGAGAGATGATATTCGTGTTCGAAAGTCTTCCAATAGGGTCCGAACCCTGGTTGCATGAACAGATCGTGCAGGCGCCATATAAACAGAGCATTGAGAACCACGATGATAATCAGTGCCACAGCTGCCTGAATGCGCTCTTCAGGCTTGATCCTGAAAATCTTCAGCGGTGATTTCATGCTCTAAAGGGTTTATAATGCGACTCATCGGCAAAAGCCAACAGTTCTTTATCGCCCCGGCTGTCACCATAGGCCGTCAGATGATAATTCTCACGATGTGGATAGAGGGCCATGATTCGGTTCACTTTCTCCTGACCATAACAGTTCTTAGTCAGGAAGCGACCTGTCAGGACACCGTCTTTTACCTCAATCTGCGTGCCGAGAACGGTTACGTTTGCAAAGAACGGCTGTACCCAATTGTCGATGGATGCACTCACGATCACAACTTCAGCCCCATCGTCCTGAGCCTGCATCAGCGTCTTGATGCCTTGCGAACGGAGCAGATGCAGATGGTCTTGCGCAAATCGCTGGCAGAGGTCATCGAAGGCCTCTATCGTCATGCCCTTGAAGAAAAATGAAAAGACCTTCTGCTTGACCTTCCAATTAGGATAAAGTCCCAGCTTCATCAGCACCAGCAAAGGCGAGTAGCGCAGAAATCCCAAAGCAAAGAGCCAGAATCCACAGGCATAGCGGATAAACACCAGCAAAGTATCCTTGGTGGTGAGCGTTCCGTCGAAGTCGAAGGCGTAGATCTTTTTCATATTCTTACCACAAGTTTTAATGCCTTCTGCAACAGCCAGGCCAAAGGGATCGTTATCACGATAGTAAGCAGAGCCGTGAGCCAATACCCCAAATGATAGGGCACGATATACGTCATCACAAAGTGATAGTGTATCAGATAGGCCTCCAGACTAAGTGCTCCGAAGAAAGCGCAGAAGCGATTGAACCATTTTGGAGTGCGACGGAACACGCGATTCAGCATCAGGATGAGCGTCATCGTAAACGGGATATAAATCATCCGCTCCACAAACAGTGGGAATCGTCCGTGAGTCATCTGCTCAAGATAGATACACGAACTGAAAGTGGCCAGAAAAAGCATCAGGACGAGCCAGATGCCTGCTCCGTCGATTTTTGTTTCCCGTCTGACCAATTCGCCACAGTTGATGCCTATAAAGAAGATCGGTACGCGACTCCAGAATATCTCGATATGTCCCACTGCCTGATGCAGCGGTGCAATCCATTGCACCCAGATACACCACAGGATCATCAGCACAGGCAGCCATCGGTAGAAAGGATGTTTCTGAATCAGACGCATATAAGGTGGCGCCCAGAGATAGAGCATCATAATGGCAGGAATATACCAGAAAGTCAGTTCGTCGTTCAACCAGAAGTCCCAGTTGATGCTGATGTCGCCAATCAAGTCGATATAGTCACCCTGTTGCCAATTGAATCGTGGCAGATAGTAAAGTGCCGCCATCACCAGCCAGGCAGGACAGATGCGCAGAAGCCTCCGCTTATAGAATTGCCAGACAGACGGTTTTTTTACCCATGAGAACCAAAGGCCGATGCCGCTCAGGAAAAGAAACATGTCGACGCCCACATTTCCACATCGCCTCAACCCAAAGAACTCATTACTGCGATCCAGAGGCACGTGGAAAAGTATGATGAACAGCATAGCAGCTCCCATCAGTTCGCTGCGATAGCGACTTATGTTGGCCAGCTCTATATCCTTGATCTTCATAGCTTGGGTTGGGGAATACGGTCAATCAGTTGCTTGACAGCCCACGAAATAGCAATCACAGCGATGATGTAAAGCATCAGTCCGTCGTAGACATCCTGTTTCCAGGCAACGGTGATAAAGAGTTTTCTGGCTATCGGATGGGCCACGAACATAGCAGCAGAGATGCTTCCGAACCAAGTGACGATGCTGAGCATCCACTTTGGCATCGCCTTCACCAAAGCGATGGTGCCAAGGATGATAAAGACTGGTATCCAGAGTAACCAAGTATAGAAGTTGAAACTCATGGCGAAGACAAGCGCCACAGAGAGAATGAATACCAGTAGCCAAAGGATTGGTCCGTAAGGAGCGTACGCTGAGTCCGTAGGGGTCGTACTGCCAGTCCGAAGGGTTCGTACTCTTGCAGCGATTATACCTAATCCGAAGGGAAGCAGGCCGCCGATACAGTTGTAGCGCAATCTGTTGAGTGTCTCGCCTTCAGGATCGCAGAAAGCCTGCAATAGCCAGCATACTACTATCAAAGCAACGGCAATCCACGAACTGCGACGATAGAACAGCAGGCGATAGACGATATAAAGCTCCATCATCAGTCCGAAGAACCAGTAGATGCCAGGCCAGATGGTCTTTTCTGGCTCAGGCAGTACGTTGATGTACATCAGCAGCTGGGCAATGACGTTGTCCCAATGGAATTGGAAGCGTCCTGGTGTCACCATATCCACACAGATAAACAGCGAGAAACCCACAATCAGCATCCTCAACAGTTTGAGATAGCTATAGCGCACAAATCTCATAGGAGGACAGGAGTCGTCTGAGGTCTCGTATTTCCTGACGAGTCCATAGCCGCTCAGAAACAGGAAGACAGGCACGCCATAATGCCCGAAGAACGATAGCAAATGTACGGGCAGCAATGCATCGGGATTAGTGACGACTTGCCACAATTGCTCATTGTGCGAAACAAAGAACTGATATTCGTTCTCTTGCACAATCTTACTGATAAAATGGCAGTAGTTGTGCAGCACGATAGCAAGAATGGCAATTCCCCTCATCGCCGTGCATTCATTCCGTGTCAGCAGTTCCTTCATTTCTTCAGCGTATTGTAGTCAACTTCGTTTTTCAAAATCCTCGGACGCTTCTCGTCATACTTCGGACTGATAACATTCAGTTCTTCGCGATAGAGAGGGGTAGAGACGCCGCCAAGATACATCAGCAGATGGGGTAGGGCGTCAATCATCAGCGGACGGTTCTTTGCATTCTGTATTGCCAGCCAACCGTAGGGATGACGCTCACGATATAGCGGAGATCCCCATATCCAGAAAGGAATCTCCATTTCATTACGAGCCAGACGATAGTCGATATTAGCACTATGCATTCTTCCATACATATACGGGCTGCCATCGAAGATCTCCTCACCATGATCAGGCACATAGATAATGACTGCATCCTGATCCATAAACCGCTGTGTGATAGCTGCTACGATGGAGTCATTATAAAGCAGCGAATTGTCGTATTGGGCCAATATCTGCTTTTGCTTGTCAGAGAGTTCAGGACGGTTATACATTTCTGGTTTGAATACCGTATTTGTTTTCTGCGGATAACGAGCCCGATAGTCCACATGCGAACCCATCAGATGCAGGATGACCAGATTATGTTCGATGGTTGTATCCCTTAAAGCATCGTACTCTTTCAGCACTCCGTCATCAAAGCGATGCGTCTTGGTATTGCGACTGTCAAACTGTTTCTGACTCAGCTCAGGATCGTTTAGGAAGAAGCCCCCGCTGAAGTCATACACAGCCTCCTTGGCCTTGGGCTCAAACTGGTTGGTGACAAATGTCACATGATAGCCGGCCTTGCGAAACACCTCTGGGAAGAGTGGTTGGTCGCACCATTCGCCAGAGTCTCCAACGGCATAGAGCGACATCATGTGTTTGAAAACAAAACTCGTGAGATTCCATGTCGACACCACATCCGTAAACTTCACCAGACTCCCTTCGGCTTCCAGCGCCACTTGTCTTGGCGTCGTTGCCTTGTTGTAGCCATAGAGCTGACTATGATGCTTGTTATAGCTCTCACCAATTACCAACACAATCGTCGGCACGCGATAGCTGCAACTGTCCACCTGAATCTTATCGCTTGCTGCCTTCAACTGGTCTATCTGGGTGTCGGCAAGTCCATTGGCATAAAGGCCAAAGGCCAGACGATAGACGGGGATATAGAGATTTGCTTTGTCCTTCTTGTTCAGTTCGTGCTCCACTTGTCCGATGGTGTCACAGGCGAAGAGTTGTCGTATCGCCATTTTGTTACCCCATGTCTGTGAGATGGAACTATATAGACACCAAGCTGTGAGCAATCCTATCAATAGTTTGGGAATAGTATATACGGACTCATGCACTTTTGGCAGGATCATTCGCTTACTCATTCGCTTGGCGAAGATTCTTCCGATGGTCCAGAGGAGGTGCACCACTATTAGCAGCATTATCCAACCCACACCCGTTTTCACGATATCCCAAGAGAGATAGCCTGAAAGGAACTCTTTGGCCTCCTGACCTGTGGTCTCCAAAGCCAACATTAACATGGTAGGTGTGAGAGTCGACTCGAAGCGCTCGTAACAGAACATATCTACCAGCGCTAGACCATAGAAGAATACATAGAGCACACCCTTTACCCAGATGCGGATCTTCTGAGGGATGAGCATCAGTAAGGTGCAAACTACATAGATATCGAGGAACAACTCAGGTACCGTCAACTCGTAAGGCTCAGCACCTTTGTTCCTCAGGTAGTAGGGCATGATCTCAAGATGCGTACAGATCCATCCCAGTGAAAACATAAACACAAAGAATGCGCCGTTCTTCTGAATAGGAGTAAACAGATATCCTATCCACTTCAAGGGATTGATCTTACGCTTATTTCGCATAGAGTTTGTTTGCTTTGATAAAGTCTGCCACCGCCTTTGGCACCATTCTGCGAATGCCCTTACCAGCCTTGATGCACTCACGTATTTCTGTGCTCGAGATATCGATATAGCCAGGTTCTCCAGGCGTTCTGTCGTAAACGAAGATCTGATAGTTGTTGGCGATATCCTCGTGATGATACCAGCGATCGAAGAGTGCCCAATTGTCACCACCCATCAGCAGCACGAACTCACGATCCGGATAGTCTTTCGAGAGTTTTTGCAACGTGTTCCAAGTATAAGAAGGCTTGGGCAGATGCATCTCGTAGTCGCTGGCCACGATGCCTTTTACGCCTTCGAGTGCCATCCGCGCCATTTCCATACGGAGGTTATCATCGAGCAAGTCAACTGATTGCTTCAGAGGATTTTGGGGAGATACCATCAGCCACACCTCATCAAGCCCAGCCCGCTTTCGTAATTGCTGAGCCAGCGAGATATGTCCTTTATGTATGGGATTAAACGACCCCCCAAAAATACCAGTCCGGATCATCAGCCTATAAAACCCTTCACCAACCGCAGAGCATCTTGTTCAGCCTGAGCAAGATCGTCATTCACCACAATCTTATCAAACTTATCTGCAAAAGTCAGCTCGAACTCTGCTCTTGCGATACGCTGATCAATCACTTCAGGTGCATCTGTACCACGACCTTCGAGTCGCTTGCGTAACTCTGCAATCGATGGTGGTTGGATAAACAGACTCATCGCCTCGTCGCCATAATACTTCTTGATGTTCACGCCGCCTTTTACGTCGACGTCGAACACCACGTTCTGTCCAGCCTCCAGCTGACGCTCCACCTGGGCTTTCAGCGTGCCATAAAATCGGCCTTCATATACCTCTTCATATTCCAGAAACTCATCGTTCTCAATCCTTTGGCGGAACTCCTCTGGTGTCAGGAAGAAATACTCCACACCATTCTGTTCTGTTCCTCTTGGCGGTCTCGACGTACATGAAATGGAAAAAGCCAGATTCAACTCCGGATGCTCTTTCATCAGCCATCCGATAATCGTCGACTTTCCAGTTCCGCTCGGCGCACTTATGATAATCAGTTTCCCCCTCATATTACAATGCATTAAGAACCTGCTCTTTGATTTGCTCCAGTTCGTCTTTCATTTTCACCACGATGTTCTGCATCTCGGCCTGATTACTCTTCGAACCAGTCGTATTGATCTCACGTCCCATTTCCTGAGTGATGAATCCCAGTTTCTTACCTTGTCCAGCAGGCTCATCCATCGTCTCACGGAAGTATTTCAGATGGTTGGCCAGACGCTGCTTCTCCTCGCTGATGTCGAGTTTCTCGATGTAGTAGATCAGTTCCTGTTCCAGGCGGTTCTTGTCGTACTCCACATCAGGAATCTGTTTCAGACCACCTTCAATCCTCGTCTTGATCTTCTCCACGCGGCCCTTCTCATACGGCTCGATGTCAGCCAACAACTGGGCAATATTATCAATCTTTTCTGTAAACTTCTTCTGAAGGGCAGCACCCTCTTGTTTGCGGAAGTCCACAAGATTCTTCAGCGCATCGGCTACAGCCCCTTTCACGATAGCCCACTCCTCATCTTCGAGTGTCTCCACATCCGTTTTCGTCAGCACGTCAGGCATACGGGTCAGCGTGTACAGCCAGTCCTGGGGTTCAGGAATGCCCACCTTCTGGGCCACGTCCTTCAACTGGTGATAGTAGTTTTCCACGAGCGCAGCGTTCACAGGAGTCGCATCCACCGTGCTTTCTTTCTCTATCCACACGCTCATGTCCACTTTTCCGCGGATCAGAGCCTCTGCCACCATCGCCCTGCATTCCATCTCTTTCTCACGATAGAGAGGGGCGATACGGGTCTGTAAGTCGAGCTGTTTGGAGTTCAGCGACTTGATTTCTACATGAATTTTCTTGTCCTTGTAGCTCACGACAACATTGCCGTAGCCAGTCATTGATTGTATCATATCTTTGCGTACCTATTTATAATTTGGGTGCAAAGGTATGTAAAAAAACTGAAACCGCCAAGTCTTTCCTAATTATTTCTTACTCTATGTTGATGATGATGCGGCGATAGGCGGGCAGATGGAAAGGGCCGTTGTCGTGAACCTCACAAATCAGGTGTAGTTCCTCTTTGTTTGCATTGGCAGGAATCTGAATGTTGGTTTTGGGCTGATCCGCCTGAGTGATGATGACCTTGGAGGTGCCGATCTCAGGCTGTTGCCACCAGTGGAACACAAGCCCATCACCATCAGGGTCAAAGGATTTCGAGGCGTCTATACAAATGGAGAATACATCGGACGATTGGTGCTCACCATCGTCTTTTCCGACACCAGGAGGAACGGTTATGGTAATCGTGTCATTGGATACGGCTATCGAGGCTCCTTCAAGGGTAAGCGGGTGAACAAATTCCACCTGCTGAGATAATACAATATAAGGATTCAGATTGCCACGGCCCTCGTTAGCCCACTGCATACGGGCCATGAAGTCGTTGAGTTCATCAGGATAGAAACGCTGTTTATAGCCCACGGAAATGCTGCGGAGCGGCTCCTGCCAAGATGTCCAGGCAGTGGTGAGCGAGTCGGCACAGATACCACGCTCATGATAGCCTGCCCAGCCTGCCTGATGCGGGTCTTCAGGGTCGTTCAGTCCGTTGGGCATCACATAGAGGAAACTGGGTGTATCGCCTTCCACACCCCATTTGTAGGTGGGATATTCCTGACCTAACGCCCCTTTGCCCTGGATATTCTCCTTGTGCTGTTGCCAGTGACGCTTGCCCAGTTCGCATTGTTCCTGCCACGTGCCCTCGTCCCAGATAAATTGCAGGTCGTCTTTGAATTCGCGTCGCAGCCACATGTGGGAACTGTAGGCACGGTCCATCCGCATATTGTACTGCATATCCTGATCGGTGATGGTGTAGATGCGGAACTTCCTTAAAAATCGTTTCAGTTCCTCTGCCGAACGTCTCTGCTTCACACGCCAGATGGCTTGTGCCAAGGTGTTTGCACCACCCCATGCTGCCACGTAGATGGGTCGCGGATCGTCCTCATCAGCCAGACGAATCAGCAGTTCGCTGCCTGGTGAGTCGTTGCCCTCGCCAATCACCTTGATACCCCCTCGTTCGCTACCCATCACGGCCCGACTTTTAAGATAGTCGGCACTGGGCCAATAGCCGATTTGTTGCTGACCGTTCTCCTGCTCTATTGGCAGAAATCCCTGCTGGTCAGAACGTTTCATCAGGTTTTGCACATCCTTCCGATAAGCCTCAATGACGCGGAAGAGATATTGCGCCCACTCCTTCGGATACGGGTCGCAGTTCCAACCCACAGAAGTAATCAGCGCTTCCACCTCGAAACAATCGGCGTAGGCCATCAAGCGCACCATCGACTCCATATCGTCGGGCTCCACATCTGCAGGCGCAATGTCCGTACAAACTACGAGGCGGGGCTTCAGCCCGTTTTTACCTTTCGCCAGTCCCGTCGTCGAAACGGCTAGCAAACAGATTAACGAAACAAGGAACTTCATCATCTTTTAATAAATTTACTCTGCTTCGAGCAGCAGGACGCGGCTGGACCAGTCGTTCTTCTTCGACCATTCGGGCTCGTTGCGGTAGGGCATTTCGAGGCCGTGATTCATGAGATAGGCACCGCTGAAGGTCTGACCCTCGATGTCGAGCGGCTTGAGGTCGATACGGTTGAGCTCGTGAATCTTATAGCGTTTGTTGGCATCGAGACCAGCCATCTTCACACGAGGCAGATGCTCGTTCTGGAACGATTCGGTCTTCCACCAGAAGAAGACGGATTTCGATTTCTGCTCGTTGACGTACATGAGTGAGGCGAGGCCCACTTTATCGTAAGGCGAGACGAGGCGATAGAGGTCGCCAAACTGCACGATGGGCCGTATCTGCTTATACTCGGCAATGGCTTTGCGACAGAGCGTCTTCTCGTCGTCAGTCATGTTTTTGGGCTGGATCT